>ENA-USUK01000053-USUK01000053.1-human-gut-metagenome-genome-assembly--contig:-NODE-53-length-79270-cov-9.039170_pt1 | contig 79270 bp, 97 predicted proteins | sample MGYA00250062_ERZ773400 | MGnify/ENA primary metagenome ERZ773400 (study PRJEB29103, sample SAMN06111961) | human gut metagenome | biome: human gut; feature: ankylosing spondylitis patient; material... | reverse complement strand
TAGAGCGCGTGTAAACTGCCGTTTCCGAAGCAGGCAAACCGAACATACAGCGTACCCTGCACACTCTGCTGTCCTTTACGCTCAATGTCAATTTTATCTTCCAGCGTGACAAGAGTTTTAATGTTGTTGGTCTGCGGCAGGGCCTCAGTTTTCATGTCATCGTCCACCAAAAGCAGCTTGTACTCCAAGTCTGCACGGGCAAAGCGGTTGGTTTCCACCTTTTGCAGACTGCCTGTGTACATACTACTGCCAAACAATTCTCGCAGGATCAGCCCGATTCTGGATTTTCCCTCGCCGCCCTTGCCAACCATCAGCAGCATTTTCTGAGCTTTGGTGACAGGCAGCAGGCAATAGCCGATATACTCTTGCAGAGCTGGAATATCTTCTTCGTACAGCAGCTCATTCAGAAATTGCAGCCAGCGTGTCGGTGCTGATGCATCCGATACATAAGCGATAGGCAGACGGTTCATGCAGTATTCTTTTTCAGGAGTAAAGTGACCGCCCACAAAGTATGTGCCGTTTCGGACATGGATGCGGTCTGTCTGAATCTCCGGTGGGTCGGATGCACAGGCCAACTTGATGGCCTGCATGATATGTTCAATACGTCGTGCTACGCTGGTGGTAGCGTAATAGCGGACTTGCTCATAGATTTCCTTTTTCAATGGGGCTTCATCCTCGATCATGCCATCCACCGTAAATAGCCTGCCTTGAAAGCAGCGCATGGGGTGCAGGCTCAAAAAGTAATCTGCGAACAATGGTTCAATGATTTTCCCGTTGTCACCCACCCAGTTTCGGGCAGGTGCGCTATGCTGCTGCTTCGATTTCTTTGCATCGTTCGATTGCTTCTCCAAGGGCGGTCACTTCCTTTCCGTTGAATAGTTGTTGTTTTTCATACACATTGCCATGCAAAAGAATATCCAGCAGATATTGCACACGGTCTGCATAGTGCATGCTTGCGACAAAACAGGGATGTAGAGTTTCCTCTGGATTTTGTGGCACATAAGTTATGCGCCAATTTGCCAACAGGGAACGATAGCTGCACAAGATTTTGTAGAATTGCTCTTTCAGACTTAGCGGTTTTTCCACGGGTTTGCAGAGGAATCGTGGAGAATTGCCTGTTGCAGAAAGCCCAAAATCTGTAGCCAGCTTTTCAGCCGCTTGCAGCAGGGACAGTTGAAACAGTTTTGCGGTGAGGTCGATCACATCACCATCCGCTCCACAGCCAAAACAGTGAAACCGAAAATCCACTTTCATGCTGGGATTGCGGTCTGCATGGAATGGACAGCAAATCATGCTGCTGCGGTTTGGACGAAAACCATAGGCTTCTGCGGCTTGTCGGGCGGTAATATTCAGCTTTACGATTTCAAATAAATTGTTGTTCTTGAAAGTTGGCCTCCTTTACAGTTCCATGCCATGACTGCGCTTCTTTGGTTTGGTGCATGTCTGCTCACGCTGATTGATTTCTTTCTGCCGCCGATGCAGCTTTTGTAGAACAGACGGACGAGTATTTTCTTTGATTTGCTCGATGGCAGGCTTTTTGATTTCCGGTTTTATAAGGGCAGCTGTCAATCTTGCGGTAAGCCTGCTTACCGCTGCAACAATATTTTTTCGCAGCGTTGTGATTTGATATGTGGTGTAGTCCAATGTTTCCTTGCTTGCCGTTCGCCCCGGCTCTTTCAGCCAGTCCAAATATATATCGACCTGTTCTGTGCTTGCTTTCAAAGCATCGTTCACAGCGTTTTCTGAAACAACAGCCACAGCTTTGTCGTAGGCAACCGCAGAAATCTCATCCAACAAGTTCTCGGTATCTTCAATCTTCTGAGAAAGTTCACTTAACTGTTTTTCCTGCTTTTGAATTTTTTTATCGTTGCTCAGAAGTGCTAGGGACTGATAGGTTGTACGGCGAACCTGCTGATGATGTGCTTTCTCATTCTCTTGTTTCAAATTTTCAAGCTGAGCGGTCTGTTCCTGTACGGCTTTTTCCTGTTGAGCAAGTTGTTCTTTTTGCTTTGCCATGATATAGTCCCGCTTTTCCAGATAAGCCCGTCCGCCGTATTCTGGCACTTCGTCCAGTTCCAGACCATGGCGTTTGGCAATCTCAAACAGCATCGTGCGGCAGGCTGCATCAAATGTGATCTTACGATTGTTGTAGCGACCAAGGGGTTTGTCTGGTTTTGGCAGTTCAAAACCCAGTGCTTCCAATGCCTTTTCCTGCTGCGGAGCAATCTCTCCATACTTATTTTCACAGTCAAACACATGGCGTTCGTGGATGTGCGGCGTACCTTCATCCAGATGCAAGGCCCAATCCAGAATGTGAACGTGTTTGCCGAAACGCTCATGGAACTCATCCATAAATTCTGTGGCGATTTGAAAAAGTTCTTTGGGCGAAGCGTGGCTCTCCAGCGTTCCAAGCTGATAGATGCTTTCTTCGGGGCAGGTTTTCTTGCTGGTAAGCAAATCTTCTGTGGAGCGGTTTCGCTCGGTGTGCCGGATTTTGGCGTTGCGCTCATTCTGTCTTTCGGTGAAGTTGGTGTAATGGAGTTTGTAGTAGAGCTTTTCGACTTCTTCAAAAGTGTCGGCCAGACTTTCCTCACTCTTGGGCTGCAGAGCAGAGCGGATGCCGTTATAACAATCCCAATAAATGTTTTGCTGGACACGTTCCGGGTCGATATGCTCGCTGTTGGCAATTTCAAAACTGCGGTCATTGTGCTTTGGGTTATAAGTGCCGTGCTTTCCGGCGCGGCCATTGTGTCGGGTCAGTTTCAGCGACCATCTCTCCTTTCTGGGGTCACGCAGAGAGCGCCGTGCGCGGGGTAGGGGCAACGCGGTGCAGCGAAGCTGCAAATCTGCCGCCTGCTATGCGCCAGATAATACCCAGTAGGATATGACGCACAGCATCACATCCACTGGGCAAGGCTGCCGCCCTTGACCCGCGCAAAGAGCCGGTCTCGCCTGTCGGCTCGGTCGGTGCTTCAAAAGGCCAGTGGCCTTTTGAGGTCGCCGCAGGCGACCCGCACCTCTCTGCACTCTTGCGCCGAACAACCTGACAGACAAAACTTTGCGAAGTCCTCTCTGCCAGCTTGCCCGGTTCTTCTTCGGTGTCGGTCTGCCCGCAAGCTGTTCCTGCCCGATTTCCTCCGGCGTATGGCTTCTTCTTGGTGCGCTCTTGTCGTGGCGGCGCTTCTCCGAAAAAGCATAGTGGCTTGCAGCCGATCATGTTGTTGTCAAGGTACAATGTTGTTTTGTAAGAAGTTGTGGACTTTCCAAAATGCAAAGGGGTTCGTTTCTGAAAGTAGTCCCTACACCCTATACAAACTTAAAGGGGCGTTTTTAAACCGGGTCTTGCGAAAGTTCAAAGAAAATTCACTATTCTAACGTGTCCCTATACCTATAGCATTCTAAAATGGGTGTTTGGCAACCTAATTTTCAAATTTCGCTTGGAAAACTTCTTACACCAATATGAATCTATAGGGCTATTTTGAAATACAGTTTTGAAAATTTTGTTGAATTGACTAATTTTAGAATATAGATTTTGTTCATTTTCCACTTATAGAACCAGAGAAAAGCTGTTTTACAAAAGATTTTGAAAGCCCCTACACTAATAGGAATCCGCAGAGCTGTTTTGGAATACAGTTTTGGAAATTTCACAAATTTGGAGCAAAAGGAAAACGGCAAAGTTCGCAATGAAACTTTGCCGCTCTTGGGTGAGACTGTATTATTGTATTAACTGATACTGAAAAAATTCGAAGAGTTCTTTATTACTGTGATAGTAATCGGAAGCTGCACGCGTTAATTTTCCGCAAAGGCTATAAAGGTCCACCTTCATTCCACAATCCGAACGAGCACCATCGTAGTTTAACGCGAACTCAGATGAAGTTATGTGTTCATCCTTGTTAATCACGAGAATAAAGTAATCCATCATGCAACGCTTTTCTGTGATTCTGTTATTGTCGATATTGGGAGTTCCTTGATATATCCAAAACAATATTGATTTCTCGGCGTTCGCTGGGGTACAAGTCGCGCAGGATGGCGGATAGCTTTGCACGACTTTCCAAGCACTGTGGATATTTTATTAGGATAATATTTAAATTCATAGATTTTTTAGTCTGCTTTATTAATCCGCTGCCAATTCCTTAGTCAGAAAATTTGGAATTTCATCCATTTCTATTGGAATATAAGAATGAAAAATCAAATCTTCAATTGTAATCTGTCCCCAATTGGGTCGTCCATCAATCTCTTTAGCCAGCGCATGTAATTTTTTGCTTTGGAGAATTTCAGACGATATACTTTTTGATATAAAGTAATTGGAACTGTATGCAAAGATAAGATAGTTGATATATTGTAGTTTCTTTTCATACGAAAGAATGTTAAATTGATTTTGAAGCTGTCTGTATACCGCATCTTTACTATGGTAAAAAAGCAATATGACACTCGTGCTTTTCAAAGGAAGAACAAGCAAATGCAAAATCTGCAACTTATCAGAGTGAATTTCTGCTAAATCGTTTATTTCGTTATTCCAAAGATCATGTGACGGAGATAATAAACATTGCGCCGCTAAGGGAACTCTATATGGAAGCACCTCATAAAAAATAATACGAAAAGGGTTCTCTGATGGAGATTGAAGAATGCTTTTATAGAAACAAAGTTCATCTTCAAACTTCTTTATTGCATTGTTGACACTTTTTTCAATATAACCATAATCGGCCTTAAACTCAATTTCTTTGATGATTTCCGAGTAGAATGCTTTCTCTTCTATCTTTTCATCTAAGGTGTATAAAACATTTTTTATACAAATTTCAGCCAAAATCTTGTCAGTTAGATGTTTCTGAAGATTACGCTCATTTTCATAATCCTGAAAAAAACGTCCATCACATTCACGGCAAATTCTTTGAAAAATGCCAGAGTTCATTACTCCCTTTTCAACATCAAGCGATTCGATATCCATAAAGATGGACGGATGAAATACCATTCCACTTTCAGCGATATATTTGAGCGAAAATTGTGGAACTGAATGTGATTTGCAAAATCCATCTGTTTTCTTTCCACATAATAAGCATCGTGATCCCCTTGCCTTTTTCTTAACTCTATTGTAAAAACGGCTCAATATGATTTTAGATTCAATATTGTAGTCATCCAGTCCCATATATCCTCCTGAATAATGATCTCTGTTATCTTGGCCGATGTTTCCTAAGTTTAGGAAAGCCTCCATAATGAAATCTTAATTGTTCAATTTTGAGCCTTAGGCATAAATCCTGTAAAACAACAGACAATTGAGAGCAATCATCAAATATTTAGGATATAATACTGTGCGCCATCAGATAACGACTGGTCTTATACTGCCAATTATCGTGATGGATAATTCTTTCCGTGGCGTACTGCAATAGTTCATTGTACAAGCTGTGCCGCAGTTCCGTATTATTCATGCGTTTAAGATATTTCTTGACAAATTTTTCAAAAATATCTTTGCGATAAATATATAACGGCCCCATGGTTTTCGTAGTAAACTCAATAATGCTATACATTTCAAATTCGATTACAAGGCATTCGCTTGCAGATACACGATAAGCATCTGTACTATATGGAACATATTGGCTCCAGAATTGCAGACGTTCATCATTGCTGTTTTTGGAGAAGCTCTCTCGAATCAGAATATAATTCAGCCAGCGGTGATACTTGAGTTCCTGCTCAGGCGTGAAACCGGAAAAGAAATTCTTATACTTTAGCGTTCCTGCATCGCTGGTATAAATATTGCGAAGATAGGAGCCACACTGGTAGTATCTCTGAAAGTCCTCAACTTTCAGTTCTGTCAAGATATTCTTCAGGAACAGCTTTATAGAATCCGGAGAATACTTCTTCAAAGCAGGCAGCATATCCCGGTCAGAAATTTCAAGATAGCCTGTTCGATCACAGAAAGTAAGGTATTCCTGAATACAAAGCTGTCCTAGCCGAGTGGATGGCATGATTCCCAACGTCATCAGGCGGTCAGAAAAACGGATGCGGTCAGATTTTTGCCAACGCATACACTCTCTGCCGACTGCATAGGGGATATTTTTACTGGGAAACCACTGCATCATAGTGGTGTTTTCCAGTTTGGTGTTGGAAACGATTTTCTTTACCAGTTCAGGCTTGTCCTGTACGATACGATAAAGGAGATAGCATAGATCTTGATTCGTGAAATAATCCTGCCAGAGAATAAAGAGCGACCGTGCGATTTCTTCATTTGCGCGCAGAAATAAAATCCTTGTCAGGTTGAGAAGCGGAAGATGCAGAGAGTTTGCTGGCACATAATTTGCCAGCAGCCGCACTTTGCGAATTGGAATGGTAATGGCTTCTCCATCTACATCTTCTTTGGGTAGTTTAGCCCACTGGCGCACTTCGTCTAAGAAGCTATTATCAAGCTGATAATTCTTGATTTCAGAACTTGTAGGATGTTCTTTCCGCACCTGCGCAGCAATAGCCGGAAGTTTAGAAGGCTTATAGCTTGTTTTCATTTTGTTTCCTCAAGCATTTCGGCAATCTGATTTATCATTTCCTCATCCTTTAAGCGGAACTTGATTTCCACACGGCGGGATGCCTGCATATCAACCGTTCCGTCCGCTGCATAAATAGGCGCACTCCACGAGCGTCCATTTGCGGTCAGCAAAACGCGCAGCTCTTCCAACTGGCTGTCCGAAAGAAAATGGTTATTTTCATCCAGACAGTAGGACACGACGGCAAATGCACGGTTCTGCGACAATTGAAGGTTGTACATATAACCGCCATCTGTGTCGGTATGTCCCTCAATGATAATTTCAGCGACATACGGTGAAAAGTCCTTGCCCAGCAGAACAGAAAAGTATTTCGGCAAAAACTCTGCCAGAAAAGTCTTGCCGGAATCCTGGAGTTTATCATCGTTGTAGCCAAAGAGCAGCGTTGAATCAAAAGTGATTGCACCAGACTGTGCATCCACCTTGACGGAAAGGTCGTTACCAGAGAACTCTTTGCTCAGGGCATCAATCAGATCTCCACGAACACCCACAATCGTATCAATTTGCGACTGCTGATTCAGAATAATCTGTTCTTTTTCTTCCAGCTCGGCCTGTTTCGCTTCATAGGTTGCGCGGGTTTCCAGCAGGGTACAGGACAGGATCAGAATAAAGACCAGCAGCAGTGCCGCCATCATGTCAGAGTAGGAAAGCCAGAAATTCAGCTTTTCGCCGTTTTTATTTCGTTTGGTATAGCGTCTCATTGACGATTCCCTTCTTCATTAGCCACAGCAGGAGCCTTTTGCTCAACCAGTGCGGTCAACTTTTCCATTGCATCCAGATAACTCTGAGTCTGGCTGGTCAGTTTAGCGAGAACCGCTTCATACTGCTTCGTAGATTCACGGATAACGTGCGGCAGGGCCTCAGTAGTATCGCGCACATCGGCAATGGTGCCGCTCAGGTGCTGCGAAATATCGGTCAGGCTGCTGTCGAACGACGTAAAGGTGCGATCAAGTACATCATCCAGATTCTTATCCAGCAGCTTTGCCGCGTTCTCCATGCCAGCGGTCGCAGACTGAATTTCGCTTGTAGTCTGACCTGCAAAATTGGACAGACCAGACACCTCTTTATCCACAGCTTCCACCAATTTTTTGTGCTCTTGTTGTACAAAGTCGGAGAAGTCATTGGTAGCCTGCATCAAAGCATCCGACTGTGCCTGTGTTGCCTTGATTGCTTCCTCAATCTGCTGCTTGCTATTTTGCATCACATTATTTGCAGCCTCAGAAATCACGGACATCTGCTCAGAGGATGCCTTCGTCAGTTCCATCAGCTGTTTGTGGTTTTCTTCGCTCAGTTGGGCGGCAGTGTTGGACAGCAACTGCATTTCGCTTTCAGCAGTCTGTGCCAGCGTTTCCATCTGCGAATGGCTAGCCTCTGTCAAAACCTTTGTAGATGCGGCCAGAGCGTCCATATCTTGCTTGGCAGCATCCACAATACCACTGATCTGGTCTTTGCAATGGTCCGACAGCATATCAACGGCCTGCTGTGCAGCATCCGCTTCTTTTTTCACGTTGTCTGCCAAATCAGCAACACGGCTTTCGCTTTCCACCAATTTATCCAAATAATTGGCTTGTCGTTCGCTGATTTCATTGCTGTTTGCAATCTGCTGCTGAATGAGTTCTGCTTCAGAATGGAGTTTTTCCTGATACTCCTTCAGAAGCGTGACAAAACCGTTCATTTCTTCAACGGTCTGATGGGAAACGGCATTGACTTTTTCAATTTCGTTCGATGTATCGCAAATGCTATCCACAATTTTTTGCATTTGCTCGGTGGACGCTTTCTGCCATTCGCAAGTTTTCTGAATCGTTGCGGCCAGTTCATCAAACTGCCCACGCAGGGATTCGTTCATGCAGCGAATAAATTCCTGCACGACCTGATTTAGGCCATCTTTCTGCTGCTGGCTTGCAATTTCGCTGAACTCTTTAACAGTAGACTTCATTTCATCGAAAATCGGAACCAGCTCGGTACGCATGGTATTAGCGATAGAGGTGCTGACAGCTTCCGAAACGACGGTAGCAAAGTTTTTCATCAACTCGGTCTGCTGCTGTTGGTAACCCAAAAGCTGGTTTTCGGCATTACTGGAAGAGCCATCTAGATTCTTGTCATGGAATGCAGTTACAAAATCTTCAAGGCTTTGATTTGTGCTGTCGACGTACTTTTTATAGATATGTGAAAACGCAAGAGATAGTAGCACACCAACAATACTTGTCAAAAAAGCTGTACTCATGCCACCAAGAAGGTGGGTGATACTAACCATAACAGCATCTGTAGTGGATGTGTCAAATCCACCAACACCGAGAACTAAGCCAACAAAGGTTCCTAAAATTCCAAGGCCAGTCATAGTTCCGGGAACCAATTCACAGAATCCGGTGTGTCCCAATTCGTCTAAGAATTCCCCGTTAAAGAAATCTGTAATATCGACAAAAGGAGCCGCAAAACTAGTGCTTTTTGTTCGCTGATACGCAGCTCGATACTCTTCAAGTTTGGCGTTTAATTTATCAGACTGAAATAATTTGTTTTGCTCGCTAGTCGTTCCGTCAAGATACTCCTGTAAATCAATAACAGCCTGGGCATCGGTTTTAATTCTTTTCCCTATTAATGCAAAGTCTTTCTGATATTTTGATAGATTGACAATATGGTAGAATCCACATCCAACAAAAAACGCCATGAGTGCATAAATTATAATTGACACCAACAGGTTTAGACTCATAGTAGTCTGGCTCCTTTATAAATTCAATTCAATTTCAGCGGTTTCTATCGCGGTGCCATTTTTACAGACACACCGGATTTTATATTTAATTGTCTTTCCACCCTGAGCGGCAGCATCCAGATACATGGTCTGCTCCACAGGAAGCTCCGCAAGAGTTGTCCATCCATAGACATCCGAGTATTTCTGGACAATATATTTTTCTGCTTCAAAAAGCATACTCCATTTGAGTTGGAGGCCAGAAAAGGTAAACTGCAACTCTCGAATTTGAAATACAGGTGGCTTGCTTGGGGCAATCAGCTGAATATCTGCGGAATGTGCAATATCTTTTCCAGATTCATTCAATCCCCGGATTGCATAAGTATAGCAGCAGTTAGCTTCCACATCGTAATCCTGATACCGTGGAATAGGGAAAGAACCTTCCTTGATTTTGACAGGTTGCTCTGATTCTTTTGCCCGCCAGATTTCATAGCATTCGATTTCCGATTGTTTTTCCCATTGAAGCCGAATGCCCATGCGAATAGAATCCTGCGAAATTGATTCGATCTTGAGCAGATTTTCAGCTGGATTCTGTTGTGGCTTTATCGGAATTGCAGGTCGTGCAGTAGATTCAGCGGAATTTATGCGAGATTCTCTGCACTCGTCAGCATCATTAAGTGCACGATAAAGAATATCTGCATCAACGCTGTCTTGCCAATAATCAATAGCATTCTTAGCTGCGTTTTCCAGCATGGCATACTGGCTGACAAGACCTGTCGTGATTTTCAACCTATCATCTGTTGAAATCGGATTGCTGCGTTGGATGGCTTCTAGTATTCCAAGTTCATAGGCTGCTTGCAATACGCGAAACTTCGGCAAGTCATTCTTCAGAGCATCTTTTAGCAAACTTAATGTTCGGGTTTTATCTTTGAGTGCCGGTGGACACTGTTTCAGATATCTTCCAAATTCGGTCATGATCTTTCCTCACACACAACACAAAAAGGCCCACGCCACATCTGGCGAAGACCTTTTGACGAATCAATGTGAAATCCCTTGAGTTTCCTGCATTACTTCCGATTTTGCCGCATCCTGAATGGAAATCAAGTCTTTCGCATCGGAATCGGGTACAACTACATTCTCAGCCTGTATTGCAACATTCCCCAAGGTATCGCGTTCCAGTGCGTTCAGTCTGGCTTGCAGTGACTTCCATTCAGCCTGCGCCTTATAAAGAGCGACCTCCGATGCTTTTAGACCAGCTTCAGCATCCAGCAGACGTTCCGTCAGTTTCTGAAGTTCCGTCCGGTTTCGCTTCATGTTGTTTTCGATATAGTTTCTCTTCTCGATGGCGGATCGATGGGTGCGCTCTGCCTTTTCTAATTGGGCTTTCAGCCGGATTTCTTCGCCGCACAGCCTAATTTTAGCAACTGAACCTTCAGAAAGATCCGTGCGAATAATGCCTGCAATGGAAACATCATCACCGCTGCCCCGTCTGGTGATTTTTGGCAAGTAGTCACGGACTTCATTGTTACCAACTTCTGTACTATGTTCTGCAAAGACAATGAAAATGTTTCGATACAGTTCATGCAATTCCATCTCAGAGGAATAGCTGTCATCAATGCCATCACTTCCGATAAAAATTGCAGCAGGGAAATCCTTTTGAATTACATAACGAAATTCTTCAATTGCATCGCTGTCACAAATACTGGTGGTAATATTCTGTTCACAAGCTTCATCCCATGGGATAGGCTCGCAAAGCGTTCCATTTTCCAGAAGTTCAACACATTTCCCATCTCCAATGTGGATGCCAAACCAACCCTCGCTGGTCATACAGACTGCAATCAGGGTCGTTCCATAAGCCTTGGCATTATATTGCCCGGAAGCGTACCGTTGCTTATATTTCTCTGATACTTTTGCCAGTTCTTCCGGCTGGAATGGTTCACAGGCAACATCATTTTCTACCTGCGTATACCACCGAGCAAGAATATTTTTGGAAACCTGAATCAATTCGGTTTCAGAATCAGGAACAGTGGACAGATGATTTTCCCGCGCTTCCTGTACAAAGGCCTTGATAGCTGTCAAAGCCGCAGAAACCGCAAATTTACTGCCACGGTCTGTGCGAATATAGTTATCGCTGCCGTGACCGTCTGCCACAGCAATAATGCTTACATCTTCAAAGTGGCACTCACCGGATGCATCCTGACAAACCTTGTTTGCTTTAATATGGTTATAGCCTTGTACAGAATGAGCGAACTGGTAATATTCAGCCATAATTTGACCTCCCACCGAGAATCAGCTTTTACCAGTTGCCCCAATCCTGATCCAGTGAAACATCAATGGCACCAGAGTCACCACCAGAAACAGGGCTGTTCTGAGAAGCATCCTGCTTAATCTCATTGACGGCATCCTGTGCAATTTTGGCACTATCATCCTCGGCACTGGAGGTCGTATCACCGGATTGCTTGCTGTGACTCTGGAACTCCGATGCGCGGACACTGACCTTGCGAATCAGAGCTTTCAGCGTGTGCTTATCATTGACCGTAATGACAGACTCAATCGTTCCGGTAAACTCGGCCAGAACCGTCTTATCTGCATCGTCACCGATGGCAATGGCAATTTTAATAGCGTGTTTGAACCAGTTGTTCAGCTTCAGCTGTTTTAATTCCTTTTCCCAGTTGTCCGTGGGGCCGCCATCACTGAACAGCAGAATGACCGGAGCATACGCTCCTGTCTGGCTGTTCAAATACTCATTGCGAGAGAGTTTTTTATCCAGTTCCTTACAGGCTGCGCCCAAATCGGTCACGCCGCCTGCATTCAGATCGTTCCAGATCACATCTCCAATAGCAATAGGACCACTCTGCGGAGTGATCCACGAACAACCACTGCTGAACTGCATGATGGCCACTTTGATTTCAGCATCATCGTTTGCTGCGCTGATCTCCGGCAAATCACTGGTAATGGCTTCCTCCATTGCGCTGTTGACGCTGCCGATTTTGCTTCCGCACATACTGCCGGAGGTATCGACCACATAAAACAGCGTCATGACTTTTCGAGGGGCAGGTGCTACGTTATCCAACAGAGACATTTTTCTTCACCTTTCTCTTTTACTTGATAATTCCAGAATCATTCGTTCCACCAAGGAAATGGATTTCAAATCCAGCGCGAACGGGTACAACTTGCTGTGGTGGCAGGGGACGCTGAGAACCATCTGGCAGATTTACGCTCCAAGTGCGCTGGCTGAGGTTTCGGAGGCCAAGTAGTCTCGGATCTTTCGGATTCTTCACTACTTCGGCTACCTGTGTGCGGATATCTTCCAGAGAGCTGTCCACTGTCCACAAACTGATTTTCAAGCCGGGGAAGATAGGCAGAATCTGATTTTTGATTTGCAGAGCATTTGTAATGGGAATCTTTTTGCCGCATTCCATGCAGGGAATATCGTGGCTGCCCTTGAATGTATAAAATGTTTCCTGACCGCAGTATGGGCAGCGGCCAATTTCCGTGCGCAGGCGGATAAAAATATCCATCCACTCTTTTTCCAGAATGCGTGGCTTTTGCTTCATCATCACATCATGACTGAATGCACGGATAAAAGCATCTTTTACATAGTCTGGATAAACGTTCCAGAACAGCTTCAGATTGTGGTCGGTTCCCGGAATCGGACGATTTTCCGAAGTGGTCGGGTCATAGACAAAAATTGGAGCACTGCCATAATATTTCTGCTCTAATTCTTTTGTCATACAAGGAGGTGTACTATAACGGCCTTCCAACGGGTGATTGATAAACAACAGCCGGAACAATACCACTGCCAGACTGAACCGGTCGCTGTTCTTGTCCGGGTCATTCTTACCCATAACAATTTCCGGAGCCATCCAGCGCTGCTTACCCATAATGCCAAGATTGGTTCCGAATGGACTGACATTATCATTATCGCAAATCAGCACATCGCCATTTTCCGGATTGATAAAGAAGTTGCCGTTGTTGATATCCTGATAACTGTATCCATTATTGTGCAGAGCACGGAAGGCTTCGATAATATTGATTGCTGCCGTACAGAGGGCGTAGAAACTTTTGAAACGCGCCTGTTTCTGCTTTCGGCCACCCACAAAAAAGTTGGTCAGTTCTTCGTAACCAGACGGGCGCACATCCATCAGATAGCCAAACTGGTCGTTATAAACTTTGGTAATGGCTTTTGGCCAGAGAAAAGCATCCGTTGGCGCACCATTGCTAATATTGTTTTCGAGGTTCTTATAGAAGTCATTTTCCTTTCCCTTGAAAACTCCCGGATGATACCATTTCAGAGCATAGGTTTTGCCGTTGTACGATACCTTGTAGACCGTACCCTGACCACCAGAACCAAATTCATCCAGAACCTCAACCTGTCCACCAGCTTGAATATCCAGCTTATCATGTACTTTTAGATTTCCCATATTGCAATACCCTTTCGATGATTTACGTCATAATTTGAAGTGTCTGTACTGCCAGATCCGCACGAGGCAGAATAAAGTTTATGACCTTTTGTCCAAATTGAAACCCGATTGCGTTGGAATAGGGATGGAATGCGGAAAGAGAACCAATGGACTTTTCTAAGCCGCCTTTCTGTGAGGTGAAAATAATACGTTTGTTGGTAATATAAAGGTATCCCGGTATGTAATCCACCTTGGTCTCTGTCACAGGGACAGATTCGCTGCTGCCCATGTGATACCGTACTCCTTTGAAAAAGACGCTTGGCATACTGGTGCCGCCGGATTTCCGGATATTTCGTGTTGTGGTCGTTTCAACCATTTCATAGCTCTTGTCTACAAAGCAGCATTTTTCGCCTTTTTTAAGCATCAGGTTGGGAACGTTTAATTCCGCCAGACTGCCGCTTTCAATCCGGGAGATTGCAGCAGAAGGCAGAACCGTCTGACTGGTAGAAAAAGTCGGCATGGGTTTCTGTTGTGGTTTGTTGAAGATACTCATTAGGACAAACAGGATAACTATATCAGCAGGGGCCTCCGGGCTCCTGCTTTCTTTCTGCTCTGCTGCGGTTTCGGGCATAATGTCGCAAAAAGCGTCATTTATCAAAACTTTTTGCCACAAATTGCCAGATTTTACTTGACATTGCCCCTTTTAGGGTCTATAATAAGGGTACAAGAAAGCCAATGACCCAAAATGAAGCAGTCGAGGATAAAACAGAACGCGGAAAGCTCCACTCGCCGATAAAGGTTCCAAAGTGGTATCGCTCGCTGGGAAACGAAACCTCTCCTGCTCCGGGTGGCAAGGACAAAACAGAACGTGGAAAGCTCTACTCGCCCACAGCGGTTTCAAAGTAGCATCGCTCACTGAGAAATGCAACCTTGCCGGATTTCTTGCTTTTTGATGAAACGCCTGTTTGGAGGATAAAAAGATGTTCAAGAAAATCGTGAAAGCCATCGCCGCCATCAAGACCGAGAACGACCGCGACGAGTGCTACTGGCAGATTGACCGCGCGTTCGAGGAAGAGCGCATCTCCTTTGAGGACCACGAGCTCCTCTACGGTCTGGCCGGTATGGTTGAGGTCGCTTAATTTTTTTGCTTTCGTGTGTCCCTTTTAGGGACGTTAAGCAAGCAGTAAGACCCGTTTCGGGTAGGAGGTTTTTATGGAGCTCTACAAGTACACCGGCAGTGTTGCCGTCCTGACCGTTCGTTTCGGCAAGGCCGAGACCGTCACCCTCTACGACAGCTACGACGACAGCGTCGCTCCGGTTCGTCTTGATGTACGCGGTGCTCTGGCAGAGTACATCAAGAAAATCGAGGGTACTGACAGCGAGGAGCGGTACATGAATCTCGACTGGTACTACGACTTCAATATGCTGCTCCGGCGCATTGAGGTTCCGGGCGTCCCGTCCGAAAAGTTCAAGACGACCGGCGTCCCTGCCAAAGTTCTGACGCAGACCCGCAGCAATCCGGACGAGCTCGTCTGCTTCGGTTGCCCCGATTTCATCAACACGAGCAAGCCGGTCTCGATGGGTCAAGATGATTACCAGAACTTCCTCATGTGGAAGCGTGAGAACAGAGATTAAGGAGGTGCGCGTTATGACGCAGGTAAGGTATTTCGGGTTCGTCAAGGCCGAGGAGCCTTGGACGGGTAACCAGTTCAAGATGTACGCCGGAAAGAACGGCTCCACGTTTGGGAGCAAGGTTCCGGCCGGTTCTGTTGTGGAGTGCGGTTACAAGAGCATCAGCTCCGCCGACAGCGCAGCGAGAGAGTTGAAATCCCGCTGCGAGAAGATGGGCCGCAGGGTTTTCTGCTGGGGCTACGAGAGCGTCGCAGAGGCGCAGTGAAGGAGGGTTCGTATGAAGTTTATCCACATTCGCAACCGTGCATATGACCGCTATGTGCGGGAGGACAACGAGGTCTGCCTCGAGCAACGCATGGTCCGCATCAACGGCCGCTTCTGCTGGCGGTGGTGTGTGTACGCCGACTGCGGTGGAAATGTCGTCGAGATGTTCAAAACCCTCAAGGCTGCAAAGGTCGCCTACTCCGATGTGCTCGCCTGACGATGACCCCGTGGCAGGGGTCGAAACCATTTTGCCGTCCTTGGCAAGATGGTCGCGGGAGCCAAACCGCAAAGGAGTGTCAACTATGAAAATGAAGTCCTACAAGGCAACTTTCTTCCGCCACAATCCCCAGTTCAAGAATGGCGGTTACGTCACAGAGCGTAAGATTGAGGCTGTCTCGCTGCCCTCTGCTCGCAAAAGAGCCCGCGAGATTTCCGAGCACTGTGTATACGGCAGCATGGAGTTGCTCGACATCGAAATGGAGGCATAAGAGGTATGACCGTTCTTGAGCGTTTGAAAGCTGCCGGGTACGACCCGGCCGTGTCCCTGTTCCCTGACAGTATCGGGAACGCCGGTTCCATGGAGTGCGAGCGCATCCAGATTCGCACGTTCTTCTGCCGCCCCCGCGAGAACGAGGCCGCCATCGGGGTGACCGCAACAGCGATGACCCACTTCTCTGACGGCTCGACCCGTCCGTGCCCGGACGGCTGGCCGCGCAGCCTCGAGGCCAGCGTCACGCTCTACTTCGCTGGCGACGCGGACTTTCATTATTTCGGCAACGTCGCCACCGACCTTGTCGGCTCCGATGCCGAGTTCCGTTACAGGCTCTTGAGCCGTTGTATTCAGGACTGCAAGTATTTTCTCGGCTGCGGCTCGCGTTTCAGCAAGTACCTCTGGGGCTGTTGCGTTGAGAATCATATTCAGGCCATGCGCATCCTGTGGGACAGCTTTTCCGACGACGAGAAGCCCGAGTGGACTTCTCTCGAGGAGATTGAGACGTTCAGCAAGAAGATGCTCGAGGAGGAGATTTACTGATGGCTGCCAAAAATTTCGAGCTGTTCCTTGGGTGTCTTGGCAACGGCGTCACGGTCTGTAACTCCGCCGTGATAGAGAACGGCGATTTTAAGATGGTCGCCCACATCTCCGTCGAGGGCAAAATCACATGGTACGTCAGCGAGGACTATCCGCCTGCAGATGCTCTCACAAGCATCCGGGCCTGCGCAGAGCAGGAGCGGGTAAAGTACGAGACATGGCTCAACGGCCTGTCTCCGGCCGCGCGCCGGGAGTACGAGCTTGAGCACTTGCCGCTCCCCGAGTTTCTCGAGGAGCTCCGCAAGGCAAGAGAAGCAAAGGAGGAAGCCTAATGGCCCGCGATATTCACGATTACGACAGCCTCAAGGAGGCATACGATGACCTACTCATGTTCGAGCGGTTTCCCGGTCCGGTGCATAGTGAGCGCGTCGAGGAGTTCGTCATTCAGCTCAAGCGCGACATCCGGGAGTACGTCCATCGGGATTCCGATTACCGCATCGTCCGCGACGGGCTCGATTCTTTCGTTGAGCTTGTTGAGCTGCCCGACTACACCGCCGACTATTCCGAGGAGCGGGCTCTCTTGTGGTTCAAGATGTACCGGTCCTACCGCCTTTTCGACGAGCTGGGCTGCGGCGGGCAGTTCTTCACCACCGGCGTCAAGCTCTTCCGCCGTCGTGGCCGCTGGTACGCCTATCATTTTGTTTCGGTCGATATGTAAGGAGGCCCGCCATGAGAATCATCTTTCTTCCGTCTCCCGGCAGTGCGTTCGGCCCAGCCATCTATGACGTGGAGGTTGAGCCCGAGAGGCTCCTGCTGTGGTACTGCTGTCCCGGTGCCGATGGGGAGCACACGGCCGTGTTCTCCTGTCCGTACAGCATCAGCAAATCCATTTCCATTACGTCTGTGATTGAGCATCATTTCTCCGGGCGCGTTCTCCGGGTCGGCTGCGGTTTTTCCGCCGAGGCTGATGATTGGCGCGGCTACGTCGGCCATTACGTCGTGGAGGGCATCAGGTTTGCGCGGCAGAATGTGTATGTCGATTTGCGCGCTGTTGGTCCTTCCTTAGAGGAAGCTCGTGTTTCTCTCGAGCGTTTCAAGGCGCAGAATCCCTACGATGCCGAAATTCAGGACCTCAAGTTGTCCGTTGTAGCAAACACAAGCGTCGAGCTCAAATGGCTCGACACACATAAAATCACTTTGGAGGCCGATTATGAGCAGCAGTAAAATCAATATTGCCTACGTCCGCCCCGAGCACGAGGCTGCGTTCCTGTCTGAGCTTCAGCGGATTCCGCACATCGTAAATCCCGAATCCGGGCGAATCAATCCGTATTGGGGCGCGTCCCTGTATCTGCTCTCCGCGCTCACGCGCTGGCCGGAGCTCCGTATTGCCGTCATTGGTGAGGACTACATGGCGTTTACGGCTGCAGAAGAGGCGTTCAATTTGAGCCAGAATGAGCGCATCGTCGTCGAGCTGGCTGCCAATTTCTATAATGCCGGTCTATGGGAGATGCCCGGTTTCGAGATGGTCTACGCCACCTGCGACACTGCTTTCACGCTCATTCTTGAGGCGTTCCGTCTGCGTCGTGCAAATCTCTTTTACAAAGACGGGGAGGTGTCCGCAGAATGGGAAGAAAGAAAATGAGCCTCCGGCGCGCCGTCGCCATCCTGAGCTTCATTGGCACGGACGACTTCGGCCGTGAGGTGTTCGTCGATGAGCTGGGCACAATCTGGAAGTACACAGAGCCCGGTCCAATGCCGAGGGAGCGGCACGACAAGCTCTATACTGCATCCAGTAACGGCCGGGGCGGTGAGCCGGACCTGCCGATGTCCGATGCGTTCGACTACAAGATTATCAACTAGGAGGCGGAACACAATGTCTGCTGTCTATCGGACGTTGTACGAAAAATATGAGCAAAACGACGTTTTGCACGTCGGGATTCAGGAGGTCGTCGAGGCCGAAAAGGAAATTGACGCGTTCCTCAAGTCTCTCGACCGGAACCAGCGCGACCAGCTCGACGCGTTGCTGGGACGTCTGTCCCGTGCCTACGAGATGCAGGGCTTTCTTTTCGGCGGTCTCGCATCCGGCGCAAAGTGGAACGGCAAGACGGCTCCCGAACCGGGCGACGGATACGGCCGGAGCGTCCGCGCCTATCACGGCTCAACGCTCGCTCCGGTCTGCCAGATTGACCGCAAGACAAATCAGGTCATACATGAGTATCCGAGTATCGCTGCTGCCTCCCGTGCTACCGGTCTGGATGACAGCGCAATCGGAAAGGTATGCAAGGGAAAGTTACCCCATGCGGGCGGTTTTCTCTTTCGGTACATCGATCAGTAAATCTTTCACAGGTACGCAAAAATATTTCAAGTTTTTGCCATTTTGCTCTTGCTTTCCACGCGCTCGCGTGGTATAATATAGTCAGTTGAGGGGGCTGCTCCTCAATGAGTAAGGTGGCAAGGCCAGAAAGGAAACAAAATGGACGACGAAATGAATACCGCCGAGGTGCTTCGCGACGAGGCAAAGGAGAACCGGACCCGTGAAATTCTCGAGCTTATGCGTAACAGCAAAACGCTCGAGGAGGCCGTGGAAAAAGTAAAAGCCCTGCTCAACAAGTAAGCAGGGCTCTCCGATGAAGAACAAAGGCCGATGACGGCGGCCAGCGTTCTGAAACGCCGGGGGAGTGAGAAACAGCTTGCAGATGCCTCACTTCTCCGGCATTTCTATTATAGCAGATTCAAGGGGGATTTCAAGATGGTGTCTATGCCACTTACAGCTCGCATAATCTACCTGCGAGAGTCTCGTGGACTGAACCGCACCCGGTTGGCGCAGCTCTCCGGCGTCTCGCTGCGGACGCTTGAGGACTGGGAGGCCGGTCGCCGGGTCCCGCGCGATGTTTACCAGATTCATGCCGTCGCCGCTGCGCTCGGCATGAGCATTGAGGATTATCTTGGGCTATAATGAATCAGGAGGCCCGGCGTTGTGCCGGGCCTCCCTTTTTGTTATTCGGGCATAAAGCCGTAACCGGCCTCAAATGCCGCTACTTCTCGGAGGTAGGCAACGTGGCCTGCTGCGCGGTCGATGGCGTCGCGCAATTCGCGGTTTTCCACCAGCTTGAGCAGCGCGGTGAGCGTGTCCTCTGCCTGCATGATTTCGCGGGTGTCCTGCGGGTTGACCTGCTCCATGTAGAGCTCATAAATAGACTGTTCCATGCTTGCCTCCTATGCCCGCCAGCGGTCGAGCCGCTGCCGCGCATACAGGATTTGCGCGCGCCGTTCTTCCCGCTGCGGGTGTTTCGGAGCAGCCATTGTGACGGGAGGGCTGTTCGTGGTCCCCGTGCAGCCCTCTCCATCACCTCCCTGTGGGCCGTCTCCCACAGGCTGATTTTAACTTGCTGGCTATTTGCCGGTAGCTTTTCGGAGTGCTTTCTCCTGCGTTGAGCCGTAGAACGCCACGAGCACGGCTCCGGGGCCTCGATTTCGGGCTTTTGTGGTCTAGCCGTAAAGTTTGCCGCCTAGCCGCCACGACGCTTTGTGGGTCTCTGCAGGAGGCTTTCGTCACTTGCTGGGGCATTTTATGCATTCAGCTCTTTCTCGAGCTGCTTGATACGCTTTTTCACCGACAATCCGGGGTTGAGGCGCAGCCCCTCCCGGTATGCGTCGAGGGCTTTCTGTTTGAGTTCGTTCCGGTCGTATATCTGGCCGAGTTCTTTATAGGCGTTGGAGAGCTGGTATGTGGACATTTTGGGATTCAGAGCCGACAGTCTCAAATAGCCAACCGCTTTCTGCGCCTCCTGCTCCGTGTAGGTCTCTTTCAGTTCGTTCATGCTGCTCTGTGCCTTTTCGAGCAGCTCGTAAGGCGACAAGTCCGTTTTTTCTTCATACCGTCTCAGCCTCTCGGCATCTTTCTCAAACATCTCGGCGTCCGGGCTTTCAATCCCGGCTTTTGTTCTGCTCTCTGCGTCGAGTTCTTTTTCCCAACCGTCGTCACTCTCGACCTCGTCCCTTGCCTTTTTCAGGATGGCCGCATACTCCTCGTATGGGATGCCCATGCGCTCTGCCGCTTTCATGGCTCCATAGTCCGGAATCTCCTGCGGCTCGTCTGCCGGGGCTGTCGGCTCAAGGGCGAATGTAAAACCGAGCTTCTCGCTCCACCCTGTCTCCCGCTTCTTCGCGGTGAACAGGGTGAATTTTTTTCGTGCCGAATCCACGTTTATCCCGCGAACGGTATTTGCGCTCACCTGAACAGCTCCGGCCGCGATGGTCGAAAAGGTGTTCGCGTTAATAAGCATGGTGCTCTCTCCGCTCGGGCCGTATGCCGTCATAAAAAGAGCCACGCTGCCGTCGTCAGATATTCCACACGCGGCAATATAAGCATCCGCGTCGAAGTAGGCAAGCGGCTTGAGTTCGCCGTCTGTAATATAGCACCGCTTTTCATCAAAGCAAGCCACGCGGCCCGCCTTGCTCGGTGCAAAGTTCAGTTCGGAGCTCGGTTTCTTGTCTCTACGGTCGCGCAATTCACTCTGGATTTCTGCTGCGCCGTCGATTGTTACCCCCCCCCCGAACAGTTGTTCGTGGGTGAGGGACGCAGTTGTGTTACCCATAACTGTTGTCCTCCTGTCCTGTGTTGGTGGTCGTGCTTTTATGATAGCACCTAACAGGGACAATGGCAACGGCTTTCGCGCCAGCGATTGCAAAATCGCTGAGTATAATGTATTCTCTACTCTACTCTTCTTTACTCTACTCTACTTTGTCGATTGTTTCGCCGGAAATACCCGGAAATGCTGTTTTCAGTGTATATCCGCGCGGATATGTGCTCAAAACGGTATTTCCGCTCCGGTTATCCTGATTTTCGTGGTATTTTGGGACAACTGCGTGTGTTGTCTCGCGTGACCCTTTTATCAACTTTTTCCACCCAGTTTTCCACTTTTCGGGTCATTTCGGTATTTCCGCGCCGTTTTTCTGCGGTTATCCACGGAAATGATAGAAAATGTATCAAAAAGTGCATTTCTGTCCCGAAAATGTCTTTTTACGAGAATAACCGCGCCGGAAATGCTGTTTTAAGTGCGTTTCCGTGGAAGATATTGCAAAAAAGGCAATAAAAAAAGAGCCTCCCGGCCCTCTTGTGCGAGGAATACCGGGAGGCTCGTGCTGTTATGTGGTAGCTGCTGGGGCGTTCTTAGCGAATCTGGTTCTTGACGTTCTCGTAGGTCTTATCGCCCTCGATAGCGGCCTGCGTGAAGGAGTTGTTATACCACCAGTTGATGAGCGCGGTGACTGTGGTGATACCAGTAGTCACCAACTGTTCCACCGTGCTGCTCTCGATGGGCAGCGGAGATTTGCCGAACGCGCTCAAAATCTGGTTTGCGAGAGCCAGCAGCAGAGCAGCAGTACGGGCGATGGTGGCGGCGGAAACTTTGTTATTGTACTTCATAATAGCGTTCTCCTCTCATTCGACAATGGATTTGATTCCGCAGCGAGAAACGACTTCCCGCTGTGCGTGTTTGACCTTAGAGGCGTAGTCCAAGGCTGCGTGCATATCACCATTACAGTGCGCGTCAGGGATGCGCTGAACTGCCTTTGCGGTCGCCTCGCCGAGGGCGATGGCGGCGAGAGAAGTTTCATAGATGCAGATTTGCAGCTCCTCTCTGCTCTTTTCGCGCTGGGCTTCGATGTTCTCGCGCTTCTTGGCCTCTTCGGTTCGCTTTCTCTCGTGCTGCTCGATTTTACGTTCAATCAGCCAGACAGCAAAGCCAAAGATTCCAGACGGCACTCCAACGGTGACAAGAATTTGCCATGTTTCCAATGGTATCACCTCCTCCCTCACAGATATTTGTCTGCGCCTGACAGGGCAGTCCAGCTCTTGGGGCCGCAAATGCCATCCGGGACAAGGCCGTGCTTACGCTGGGCCGTCATCAGTGCCTTTGTGGTAGCCGGACCAAAACTGCCGTCGTGCGGGATGCCGAGGAGCCGCTGCAGCATAACCGTAGCTGCACGGTTAGCGGCTCCCTCGCAACCCTGCTCGATGGTCGGCAGGACAAACTTGTTGTAGGTGGTGCTGGGATACACACCGGGCTGGACGCAAAGCCATGTAGCCTTGCCTCCGCGCGTGTCGGTGTGGACAATGGCGGCTTTGTCGTGCCAGTAGATGCCGACCGCGCCAAAGCCCTGTGCGGCCGCGATGATACCGAGGGCAACGGGGTTTACGCTCCGGTCCCTCGTGCGCCAGTCGGCCGCAATGCCGTAGAGGTGGCGGCTTGTCCGGCTGCCGCCGACTTTCGGGTCTGCGTTGTGCTTCACGCACCGGTAGCCCGACGTAACCTTGATGGCCTTGCCGAGCTTGGTGCGGATGGTCTGCATCTTCTGGACGAGCTCCGGGTCAATCATCTGCGCCGTGCATCCGCACGGACAGGCAAACTCGTACCGCTCGAAGTCTGCGGTGATTTTCGTGTGGTCGTTCGGCTTAAAGGTAATTACGCTCATTCTCGACGTCTCCTTTGTCGGTCTGTTTGAGTACGGAAAATTCTGCGTGTACCACCGCGCGGGCTGCTCCGTAGCCCTCCGGCTCCCCGCAGTTCGTTTCGAGGGAGTATTCCTCCCACCGGTCGAGCAGCTTAACGGTGGCCGTCAAAAGCTGTTCGAGCCTCTCCTCGCGGTTCATTGGCGGCTCCTTTCAGCGGCTCTCGCCGCGCCGGAACAGTGTGTAATGCGGACGCTCCTCCCCAAACAGCCAGTATCGCAGCCAGTCATCAAGGACGACGGCCGCAATGGAAACGAAAATCCACAGGATGCTAAACGGGAGGCAAATCTGCCCTTTGTAGTTGAGCGGCATCCCGGAGTAATCCCAAACGCCGAGGCCGAGCCAGACGTTGAGAATCATCCCGGTTGCGAGCTCCGCTCCTGTCACGATGGCCGAACCGATGACGCCTTGCAAAATGAGTGGGGTATCCCATTCGAGTAAGCCCTCGTTCAGCTCGCCTAGAATCAGGAAAAGGAATCCGCCGAGGACGAACATCGTCCAGTGCGTGTGACCGCGCCATGCCGTCTCGAGCAGCGCGTAGGCCGTGCCGCCTGTCAGGAACAGCGCGGCTGCCTTACTGGCCCGATACACTAGCGATGACCTTTGCCATGTTGGCCGAAAGGTCCTCCGGGAGCTGTGCGCCGTAGTGGATACCGGCCAGCTCGTCTGCCGTCTTGGCGCGGGTGGCCCACTGCTTCGCGTGGTTGAAATAGGTTGTGTGGTAGAGCTTGTGCGCCACGGCCGCTGCTGCGACAGCGTTGATGTCGGCCGCGCTGAACACACGGCACAGCTTACCATCCGCGTGATAGGGATAGCCATCCGCGCCCGCTTTCACGGCTTCGAGCGCGACGTTGAGGTTAATCTGGTCTGCCTCCGTCAGCGCAAAGTGCTGGATGGAGCCGTCCGCCAGCCCGACCCAGCAGCCCTCGACGATGGCCTTGCGGCAGGCATTATCCAGCTCGGTCAGCTTTTCAGGCAGCAGCTCTTCGAGCTCCTGCTTGCGGGCCATTTCGGTCCATGCGGCGACGTTGGCCTTGATGCTGTCCTCAATGCCATCCCGCCACGGGATGATGAGGGTGTACTCCTGTGCCGTGTATACGGTGGTCTGCTCCTCGCCGTTTGCGCCGGTCGTGGTGCGGGTCTCCGCGTTGATGTTCTCGTGCAGCAGCACCTCACACTGTTCGGGGTTGAGCTGCGTTACCGACACAATAGGCGGTTCGTGCGCGTATTCTCGCTTCATGTCTGATAGCCTCCTTTAGCTTTTTGAAGTTCACATACGGCTTAACGTACTTCACGAAAAAGCCGTGGCAATGTGCGTGTTTCAGCCATCCGCAGTAGCTCATAACCGCTGCTGCGTCCCGCGCTCGCACTCTGCCTGTTTTCTGGGTATGCTTGTAGGTTTTCTTCACCCTCCGCCTCAAGCGCAGAGCGAGGTTCTTTCGCAAGGTCGTTTTCTCGCGGAAGAATCGGAATCCAAGAAAATCCACCGCGCGGGCAGCCGTCGGGAATATCTGCCAGTTGGCCTTTAACACAAGGCCGAGACCCGCCAGAAACTTCTCGATTGCTTTTACCGCTCTGTGCAGGAGCTTTTTGCTCGATGCCCAGAGACACATATCATCCATGTACCGGACAAAATACCGTATGTGGAGCACTTCCTTGATGAAATGGTCGAGCCGCTGCAGAAGGAAGTTCGCAAACCACTGTGAGGTGTAATTGCCAATCGGCAGGCCGTCCGAGCTGTTCAGCACCGTCTCGCACAGCCGCAGCATCCGCTTGCACTTGATAACGTGCCGCAGTTCCTGCATAACGGCCGGGGCCTTAGACGATGGGTAGAACTTTCGGATGTCGAGCTTTGCGCAATATTTTGTGTTCTTCCTGTCCAGCTTGTACCACTTCTCGATGTGCTTCTTTCCGTAGTGCGCGCCGCGCCCGGGGACGCTGCCGCAGTTCGTTTCGCACATCCCGCGCATAAACACGGGTTCGAGAACGAGTATCATCATCCAGTGGACGATTTGGTCGGGGTAGAATTTCGGGCAACAAATTTCTCTCACCTTTTGCGTCGCGCCGTCCTTGATTTGGAATCTCCGGTACGGTGAGGGCGTAAAGCTCTCGTTCGCAATCATGGTGTAGAGTTCATCGACGTAATGGTCGATATTATTCAGGATGCGTCTAACCGACCTCCGGCGACGCTTTTTCCGTGATGCCTTTATGATGGCGTCCCTGATAAGCTCTCTGTCGAGGAGCTTTTCATACAGGAATCCTGCCCTTTTCAACAGGCATTCACCTCTTTCTTTTAGCCTTGAGGGTTTTCGAGGCCTGTCCGGTCCTACTAGCTCCCACCTGATGTGGCGTATTTTTGCCGAGTGGCAAGGCGGCCCGTTCTCCGGGTCCGGCTGCCTCTAGGGCGGCGAAATGGTGTGCAATAATTTATGGGAACGCATAAAGAAAGACGCGCGCGGCGGTTCCAGTTCGAGTTCGACGGGGCATTGTTGCAGTTGAAGTAACGAGGGCCGTAGTTCCGGCCATCATTGAGGTTGCCGCCAGCAATCACCGCGAGCAGAGCACACCAAGTCCCTGTTTGGAGTTAAAAAGCGAAAGAAAAAGACAGAAGAAGAAAGGGGGCTGGCCGCCCCCAATCCCCTGCTGTCAGGTATTTTAAGAAAGACGCGCGCGGCGGTACCAGTACGAGTACGACGGGGCATCGCTGCAGCTGAAGTAACGAGGGCCGCAGCCCCGGCCATCAAGGAGGACGCCGCCAGCAAACACCGCGTTGACCGCGTTGCGTCCGTACCAGTAATAGTCAGCGTAATAGGTGGAGGAGCTGCCGCCGATTGTCTTGGTTACGCGGATGAAAGGATAGCGCGGGTCTTTGCCAAGCTCCTTGACATAGCCGTCCTGCCCGGGCATCTCGAAGTCGAGCTGCACATAATCGGACGATACCGCGCCTCCTGCGTATTTGGTGGGGTCGGGCAGATAGGCCATGTGGTACTTGTAATTGCCCTCTGTTCCCTCTCTGACATGTAACAGGTCCGCCACATTGACCCATGCGTTTGCATAGGGGTTCTCCTTGCCACGGTAGATAAAGGGGTATTTGCCGCTCGTGTTGTCCACAGTGGAGCCGGAGCTGGCCGCCACAACATCGGCCGCGCCGTTTACCCACGGGCGGGAGCTCACATGGCAACCCTCGGCAATGCTGACTGCTGCGCCGTCGAAGTAGAGGTAGGTCTGGTCCGTGCTCTTGTCCTCGATTTTGGTAACGATGCGGTTCTTGGCAACTTCATCGCTCCAAATGTTGCTCTTGGACAGGCTGATAGTCTGGCCGACGACGTAGTCTGCTGCCTGCGCTTTCGTAATGAGGATGCGGTTCGCGCTGTCCTCTGCTGCCAGCGCAACATGAGAATCAGAATACGGCAGGGTGCTTGCGCCCATGATGACAGTCTGCACGTCTTTCGTGCCAAACTCAACCATCATCAGGAGACCGTCGATGTAGTTATCGACCGCCAGCATACCGGTGTACTGGGAGCCCAGTTTCTTGATGTCGGTCGCCCATCCGTTCAGGCTGTTGTAGTCGCTGAATACGCCGCTCCGGCTCGTGGGCTTCTTGCTGTCAGTCTCGCCCTCCATGGCGACGAGGTATGCAGCGGAGTAGGTGCGGGGCATAAACTCAAAGCCCGGAACCGGGTAGGTAGACACGGCCATGACCTCGTAGTCGCCGTCAATGCCGTCGAAGTAATAAAACTCCGGCGTCTCGACGTACACCAGCTTTGCCGGGTCGTTTGTGGTGTAGCCCGGCTCGCCCTCGTATGCAGTGACATGGAACGTGCGGTCTGCGTCGCGGTAGCCGTTGCAGCGGCGACGGCCTGCGAACGGGTAAGCCTTGTCGAAGTCGTTGGTGACGGTCTGGCTACCAACGCCAGCCTCCGCCGTCATGCCGACGCTGTCGTAGATGCGCTCGCCCTTGCTTGCGCTCGCGCCCTTGGGCCAGCGGACGCCGTAGATTTTGACGTGCTCTTTGCGTTCCAGTGCGGAAATACGGTCATCCAGCTTGGTGAGGTCCGCCTTAGTGGCGAGGCTCGACGGGTCGATAGTGACCTTGACATCGGAGACGCGGTCGATGATGGTGTTGATGTCGTAGGTCGCCACGTTGGTGATGGCCGTACCCTCGGGGCGAATCCACTGCGGATTGTCGGAGAATCCTGCGTAGGCGTACAGAATCTCTTTGCCGTCGGTGTCCTTTGCAAAGACGCCGATTTCCTTGACGAAAAAGCCCTGCGTCACGCCGATGCTGGAAACGGTGACGACAATTTTCGCCTCGCCGTTCTTCGGGTTGTCCACGCTCTCGATGGTGGCGTTTTTCAGCTCATGCACGAGGGCGTTGAGCGTTGCCGGAGATGCAGGAGGAGTGCCGTCGCCGACTGCGACGCGGGTAATCTGCAATGCGCCTTTCTGCGCCAGCAGTTTGCCGATAAGGGCAATGCCTTTGTTGGTGGTAATAGAACCGTCCATTTAGATACTCCCTTTCTGTGCTGTCTGCACAATGTAGTGTGTGTTCTCGATGACGCCGCAGCCGGTCCGGGCCATGTATGCCGCGGCCGCGCGCTCCTGCTGAAATGCCGGAGCGATAGCGACGAGCGTGGTCTGCACATAGGCCGCGCCGGTCCTTACGGTGCTCTCTGCGCTGTCCTCCCAGCCGCTATACAGAATCATGTCTGCGGCCGTTCGGCTGCTCTCAACCATGCCTGTGCGGACGTGGAGCGCGTTCTGTGCGCTGCGCCGCTCCGGTGCAGGCAGGTCAACGGCCGTTTTGCTCGATTCGAGGACGACGGCCGCTGCGTGGAGCCCGGTCTCAAACGAGAGGCCGGGCTGCGGATGCAGGTCGATGCCGGTCCTGTCGCTCTGCGTGATATAGCTGCCGGTGCGCAGCTCTCCGGCTGCGCTTTGGCCGACAGGCGGCGGGGGTACGATGTCGTACCGGTTGCCCTCGAGTGCGTTCGAGCCAACATAGAGCCGCTCCGAGAACTCGATTTCAATGTTGGTGTATACGCCGAGGTGCGCGGGTATCTTCTTTCGTAGGATGTAGTAATAGTCATCCTCCGGTGGCGTGTCCTTGATGTCGGACTTCACATGGATATAGACCGTTCCGCCCACAAAAGAGACCTCACAAGTACCCTCTGTAAAGGCCCGGGTGATGTCCTTGATTTCTCGCGCGCCGATGTGGTTGCCGCCGATGAAGTACGAGGCGACGAGCTTGCGCCGTGCCTCGAGGGTGCGCTTCTGGTTCAGAGGGATACCGAGGAAGGTTTCCATCTGCGCCAGCGCATCCGTGTCCATCAGGGATACGAAGTTGTTGTTGACAACAGCGTCCACGCCGTCCTCGATTTCGTCCAGCCCGCCTCCGGCTGCGCGCCAGATAGCGTCCATCTCGAAAACGTCCCGGTAGAACACCGGGTAGAATGTTTTCAGCTCCTCGTATGCGCTGGGGAATCCGTTAGGATACAGGGTTGGTTTCACTTACTGTCACCTCCCCCAAAACAAATACCTCCTCTTTTCCGGCCTCGACGTTTGCCGTCTGGCCGTTGAAGCGGAGGTTTGCGTAGTCCAGCACTCCCAAGAGGCTGTAAATCGTGTTGCCGACCGTGCTGATGCGCAGGGTGGGCGTTTCGCTGTCGTCCGTGGTGAGGTTGATGCTCTTGATTTGAGCTTTGAGGGCCGTCTGCGCTGCACTCCTGACGCTGGCGAGGTCTCCTCCCTTTGCAAGCGTCACGGAGAAAGAGATGTTGACCCTTTTCGCCGTGGCGGATGTCGCGGTGAAGTGCGCGCCGATGTTGGCCTGTCCCTCGCCAAGGCCGGTCCCGCCCGGGTCGATGTACTCCTGTACGCGCTGCACAACAGCCTCAGACGCCGGGCCGCCCTCCGTGTCAATGAGAACACCTTTGACCGTGTTCTCTCCCGCCCAAAGAGGAACAATGCGTGCACGGCCGACGCCGGAGATGCTCTCGCACCACGTTTTGTAATGCTGCTGGTTTCCGTTTTCTGCCGGTCCGGCGATTTTCTCCTGTACACGCTTTCGGAGGCTCTCGTCGTCCTCGTCGTCTGCGCCCGGTTCGAGCTCCTCGACGATGGAACAGGCTGTGAGGCTCCGCTGCGTGTCGGTCGGTACAACAGAGGTTCCGGCCGGAATGTCGTTCGCCTCCGTCCCGGCTTTCTCCGCCTCGATGTAGATGCCGAGGGCGTCATCCTGCGCCAGCACAAAATACTGGCCGCTGCAGAAGAAGCGCGTCCCGAGCTCCGGGAGCTCCCCGTCGTACTTGATGCGGTACTTTGCCGTCGCGGCTGCCTGCCGGTAAACGGCGTATTCCTCCGCCTTGAGCGTCAGGTAATCGCCGGTCGCCGTCACCAGAAACACCATCTCGAACACCTGTTCGAGGTCTGCATAGTATTTGGCAATTTTGAAAGCGATGCCTGCGACAGCATCGTAGAAGATGCTGCCCTGCCGGAGGTCGATTCCGTCCGGCGCGCGGCTCAAAATCTCCTCCAAAACCTTGTCGTAGGTCTGGGCTTCAAACACTCTATATCACCTCCTCGACCTCTGTGGTCCCGTAAATAGTGTCCGCCGTGAAGTGGACGTTGCAGGAATCCTCGTTGAACTCAAACTCAAAGTCATAGACTTTAAGAATCCGGCCGTCGCAGAGGAGTGCATCCTCCACAAGCCTCGGGATTTCCGCCCTGATAAGCTCCTCTGTCGCGCTCTCGTCCGTGACAGTGTCCTTGATTTCGCTGCCGTACTGGTTGTCGTAGACGAGGCAGTGGAAACGCGGGGTGAGGAGTGCTTTCAAAATAAACTGGTTGACGGCTTCGAGGCCGTCAACCTTTCCGACGATGCGCCCGGTATCGAGGTCGAGCTTGTAGGTGAGCGACGGCTGCTCTTTCTCCTCCTCGATGCCGGAAATGGGAATGGGAATATATACTCTGCTCATACGATAGCCCTCTCAAGAGCGTAGTAGCTCTTACCGTCGTTGAAGCGGAGAAGGTAGACAGATTCGCCCGTCTTGAGCGCATTGTAAACGGTCAGCAGACCGCTCTCGATGGAAAAGGTTTTCAGCGAGTGGATGTGTGCGCTCTCCTTGCTGCTCTCGACCTTGTGGTAGTCTCCCTTGGGCTCGTCTTTTGCGCCCTCGAAAGGGCAGCCGACGATGCCGGTTACTGGTCCGCCTCTCGAATCGTTAAGCTGAAACTTGTGGCCGTGCGCGCCGCCCACATGGGTGTTGCTGTCGATTTTGCCGTCCGCGAGGGCGATGTCTACTTTCACTTGATAGTCGGTCAGGTTCCGGGGGACGAGGAGCGCGCTGCCAGAGATTTCGAGCTTTTCGTCGTTCTCTATCTGGATGGTGAGCGGGCTCTCTTTCGTGACCGTGCCGACAACGATGCCGCCGTCTTTCGGCAGCATGGAGAGAAAGAGTTGCTTTAGGCTCGTCGCTTCATCCGGGTTCATGTGCAGCCCCTCCTATCCGATTTGACTGGCGTCCACCCATCCATAGACGGTGCTCTGCTTGTCCGTGTGGATGATGTGGTACGGGTGTTTTGCGTTCTTGCTCTTGGCGATGGCGGTGATTTTCGCCGGTCCCGCTTTCGGGCTGTTGGTCGGAGACGTCGCGGTGGACGCAACGTACTGGGGACCGCCCGAAAATTGGACCTTATCGCCGACGGAGTGCGAGGTCGAGCTCTTTTCATCGCTCGCCTTTGCGCTCCGCTCGGTGTCTGTTGCCATGTTCAAGGTAAGGCGCATCGCATGGTAGTTGCCCTTGAATGTGTGGGTATCCTCGTCTACATAGTAGCTGTTCGAGATGCCGAGCGGCCTGATGATGATGCACAGGCCGACGCCAGAAATGACGTTTGCCTGCCCGAGGCCCTCGATTGTCAGCGTTTTGCTGGGGAGCTTCTGCTCTGCGAGCATGGATTCAGCCATGTCCGTGAGGTTCGCCTCCTCGGTGTTGCTGTCGGGCGTGGAAATGTCCTGCATGATGCCGATGGTCTTTTCGAGCTCCGTGTCCGCCTTTTCGGCAAGCACTTTGTCCTCCTTAGACAGCAGCTTTATGCGGGTTTTCACCTTCTCGATGCTACAAGTGTAGTCGTAGCTTATAAGGTTCCGGCCGGTTTCCACCACCCATTGCAGGATGCTGTCTTTCCGCTTTATCAAGCTCAGTTTCCCGTCGGCTGACGTCACATAATGCCTGATGCCGGTGGCCTTAAACGTGAGGCTCAAGGCGTCCAGAATAACATCGCAGGCTGTCGTTTTGGCCTTTGGCAGCTCCGAGATGACATAGCCGGTGTCGGCCACATCCTTGTACGGAATCTGGAATCGGTCGCAGCAGTCCTTGAAGATTTCGGACGCCTTTTTCTGCTTGTAGCAAAAGCTGTCTTTGTTGTTCGACAGGTAGATACCCACGTCGTAGGCCTTGATAGTCATGGTCTTTTTCGTGCTCTGCTTCTGCTGCATGATGATGCCGCGAAACAGCTCTGCGCCCTCCCAATAAAAAACACAGTGGTTTCCCTTGGTGACATCAATGCCGGAACGGGCGTGTTTCCAGCCGTCATCGTCGATAAGCGATACGGAAAGAGTGCGCGCCGGGGAGCCCTTTCGGCCGCTCCATGTCGCGCTCTCCACCAGCTCGCTCATGTCGTAGGTGGTCTCGCCTTTTGTGACGAGGAATGTAATCTTGCCCATTGCCTCACCTCACGGGAGCTGCAACACCTGTCCGGGATAAATCAAATTCGGGTTTTTGAGCTTATCCTTGTTCAGGGAATAGATTTCGTTGTACCGGCCTCCGTCGCCGAGGGTCGATTTCGAGATGTTGTAGAGGCAGTCTCCGGGCTTGACCGTGTAGGTTTTCGCCTGCACTCGGTTGTCTGTCCGGGTGGAGCCGCCGGAGACGGTCGCGGTTCCGGTCGAGCTGACTTTGACCTGCCGGATTCTGACCTCTCTGTACTCCTTGAGCTTGATTTTGTAGTAGATGCTCCCGGGGTCGCCGCCTTTTCTGTAAGGCTGCAAGCTCTGGATAGCCGCGTAGAAGTTTACGCGCGTTCCGGTCAGGATGAGGTGCACCGGCTTCGCGCTGATTTTCCACTCGAAAAGCCTCTGTATCATCGCATCCGGCGACGACAGCATAAACGGCGTCTGGATGCCCGGAAAATACGCGGCCGGAAAAAAGCTGTCCCACGATACCTCCACGGCCGCGCGGTCCTGCAAAACGAGGATTTCGCCGAGGCCACTGATGGTGACGCTCGTGTTCTTCGTCCCGTGAGTGACGTCGAACTTCGTCGGCAGAACGGGAAAGCGCAGTTTCTCGCGCTCTCCGTTGTGCGTAATCCAGAGCTGCATACTGCTCTCAAAAATCATAGGCAAGGTCTCCTTCCTCGAAGATTTCGCCCTTGATGATGCTCATAAGGACCGGCTTTGCATGGCGCGTCAGAATGTCGAGGACGGATTCCTCATTCATGCCGCCGACGTCGATGGAGCCGCTGCCGTTGATTTCGATGATAATGCGCTTGACGGTCTCGCCAATGCTGGGCGCGTCCGAGGAGGAGGTCGGGGCCTCCTGCTGCGCGTCGCTGGCGGCTGGGGCAGTCGTGTTGACCGGGGCCTCCTCTGCGGGTGCAGCCTCCTCCGTAGTCTGCGCCTGCACCTCCGGTTCGACGTACTCGATGCCGGTGGGCTGCGCATCAGAGCCATGCCCGTCAGCCGTGAGATAAGAATACTCCTTGACGACCTCCATGCCCTCCGGCAGGTCGTTCTCCGGGAGCGGACTTGCCGTTGGCTCCGGGAGTGCAGCAGCCGCGAACGGCGTTGCAGGAACGTCCGTGGGCAGTTCGGGCTCCGGGGTGGTCGTCGGTACTTCTACCGTCGCCGTGGGCTCCTCGGGGCTCTCTGCGGGCTCTGCCGGGGCTGCGGTGGTCTCCGGTTCCTGCTCCGGTGCAGTTGTCGCGGGCTCCTCCGGCGCGGGATTCACCTCGGCCTCCTGCACAGGGAACACATCAGCCGGAGCCGGTACAGGCTCCTCGGCCCGGTTGTCCGCAGGAGCGGCTACGGGGCTTTCCTGCGGTACTTCCTGCCCGACAACATAACTTGTCTCGGGAGGTTCGGTAGCCGTCTCTGTGGGGCGAATTTCAGCCTCTCGCACCATGGGCTCCCGCGCGTCAATTTCGTCGGGAATCCGTTGTGCAATCTCGACCGGGGTCTCCTGCTGCGCGTCGCTGGCGGTCGGGGCGTTTTCCACGCTGTTCACGGCTGCGAGGATTCTTTCGGTCTCCTGCGTGGGGAACACCTCGGACCCACGCGCGCCGATGATAAGCTCGGGGCCCTCCTCACCGGCGATGTAGACGTCCTCCTGTGCGGACAGAGTACCGTTCGCGTGACCGGTAACCGTCGTTGCGGTGGGTGTCGTTGTGGTCGGCGTCGTTGTCGGCGCAGTTTTCAGGTGGGAGGCGGCTGCGTTCGCAACGGCCTCCGCTGCGCTCCCGGCCTCGCCGGTCATGGAGCGGATTGCATCACAGTAGGCCTTGATGGTATCCTGTGCCGCTTTCCGGGCCTCGTCGGTCATCTCCATGTTTTGAACCGTCTTGGACATCCGGGTCTCGATTTCGCCCATCTTCTCGTCGAAGTCGGTTTCCATCTTGGCGACGTTGTCCGCGAAGGCGTCTTTTGCCTTTTCGGTCTCCTCGAACTTGGAGTTAAACTCGTCCACGAATTTGGAGGCTGCTACGGGCATACCCTCGGTGCTACCGCCCAGCTTCTCGATGTTCTGGATGATGGCGTTGATGTAGCCCGCGCTTTCCTCGCTGCCATCACTCAACGACTTAATCAGGCCGTCATCGAGGCCGTATTCTGCGGCCTTTTTGAGGTTTTCAGAGTAGAGGTTGAGGTAGTCCGTCTGGCTCTGCATGGCCTTTTCCATATCGCTGATGGAAAGTTCCGACGAGGTTTTCATCGTGTCGAACAGACCGATTTGTCCCTCGATGCTCGTCCGGGCCGATTCGTATGCCTTGTCGTAGGCTGCGGTCAGCTCGTCGAGAGCAGACTGCGCGGAGCTCGTAGCCATGCTGACGGCTTCGTCATAGGTGACGGTCTGGTTCTGCGCGTCCTCGACTGCCTGCGCGACGCCGCGCCACTCGCCCTCGATGTCGGAGAGGGTCTGCTGGTTCTCGTCGTAGGCAGCTTGCAGCTCCTCGAGGGATTTCTTGTAATCGTCGATGTCGGAAGTCCACGCCACCCACGGGCTGTCCTCCATCCAAAAGCCGCTGCCGCTGACCCAGTCGCCGGTGACGTCGTCCTGCCTCATGCCGCGCCGCTGACGCTCCGCGTCGAGGTTGGTCTCCGCCTCCGCGATTTGCTGCTCGAGGCTGCTCTGCTCTTTCAGCAGGTCAACATAGGTCTGCTGCTGCTCGGCCTTGTACTCCGAATCAGCCTGCGCCTTTGCGGCTTTCTTGATAGCCTCGACGGTCGCGTCCACACTCTCGGTCACGCCGTCGTAGGTCAGGCCGAGACCCGGGACGTCGGCGTTGAGCTGGTCGATGATGGCTTTCATCTCCGTGTAGCTCGCGGTGGTCTGCGTGTTCTGCGAGGCCAGCTCCCCGAGCCGCTGGGTCAGAGCCAGTGTGCCGAGCTCTTGGTCCTTTATGCTCGAGGTGGAGCTGTTGTAGGCGTCCATGACCTTGTTGTGGCTCTCGACGAGGCCGTCGCACTCCGCCACAAACTCCTTGACGGTCTGCCGGTTGGTTTCAAACTCGTCGTTGAGCTGGTCGAGCCGGTAACGCAGGCTGTTGGCCGCGTCGGAGTTCTCGCCGTACTGCTCACAGGCTGCATTGTACTGGTCGTTCAGCCTCTGCAGCTCGTCGTACTGGTCACGGCAGGTGGCCGTCATGCCCTCGTACTCGTCGCTCTGCGTAATCAGCACTCCGGTCAGAGTAACGGCCGCTGCTGTAACAGCAACAATGCCTGCTGCCGCGAGGACGTAAGGGTTAGCCGCCAGCGTCGCGGTGAATGCCTCCGTCACGAACTTCGCAGCCGTGGTTGCGAGGTTGTAGGCAGCCAGCGCGCCCGTGAATCCGCCCACGCCGACCGCAATGGCCGAAATGGCCGCTACGACGGCCGGGTGCTCGTCCACAAAATCGCTCATGCCTGCAAATACGCCGGTGAATCCTTCGTATACCTGCGTGAGCGCGGGGTTGAGCACATCGCCGACAGAGATTTTCAGGTTGTTGAACGCATTCTCCATCCGCTGCTTGCTCTTGTCGGTCGTGTCCGCCATCGTGGAGTACGCCTTTTCGGTTGCTCCTGCGCTGGTACGCATGGACTCGAGCACACTGTCGTACTTGTCTGCTCCTGCGTTGAACAGGGACAGTGCGCCGATACCGGCCTCCGTGGAGTTCCACAGGGCGTTGAACGCCGTGCTGTCTCCGTCTACCGCGTTACCCAGCATAGCCATCACATCGCCGAGCGAGTAGCCCTGCTCCATGAGTTGCGCAAAGGTCTTGCCGGTGGAGTTCAGCAAGACCTCAGAAACGCCGCTGCCGGTGTCGCCGAGCTCATTCAGCATCGACTTGAGGTAGGTGCCGGATTCTGCGGTAGCGATACCGTTGGCGGTTAGGACAGCGTAAGCCGAGCTAAGATTGTCCATCTGGACATTGTACGCAGACGCCAGAGGAATGACCTTGCCGACGCTCTGCGCCAGTTGGTCCACGCTCGTTTTGCCGAGGTTCTGGGTGGTGATAAGGTAGTCGGAAAGCTGCGTTGCATCCGACGCCGCGAGGCCGTAGGCATTGATGGCCGTTGTAAGAACGTCAACAGCCGTGGTCGCCGACGTAAAGCCGCCAACGGCCAGCTTGGTCGCAGTTCCCGCAAAGGCCGCAGCGTCCGCCGTGTTGACGCTGGCAGAGATGGCCTGATAGGTCGCCTCCGCCATGTCGCTGGCCGCCTCTCCGGTCTCGTTGGAGTAAGTGCGCACCTCTTTCGAGATGCTGCTCAAGGATTTCTGGCTCGTATCCGCGATGGTAGTAACCATTGCAGTGGAGGTCTCGAACTGTGCGGCCGCTTCGGAGCAGTCAAAAAAGCCGTTCTTAATCTCGTTCAGAGTGGCGGCTATTCCGGCCGACGCAAGGACGCCTTGCAGCTCCTTGATGCCGTCGCGGCTCTTTTTGCTCGATTCCTCGCTCTGCTTGCCAGTTTCCTCGGACTTATCGCCGAACTTATCGACCTCCTCCGAGGCTTTACGGGCTGCCTCCGCTGCCTCGTCGAGGTTCTTCTCGGTCTCGGTCGTTTTCTCGGACAGGATGCCGGTAGAATTTGCCGCCTGCCCGGTGGCCTTTTCATAGTCCCCGATGGCCGAGGACAGGTCATCGACGGAATCAGCAGCAGCGTCGGTGCTCTTGGCGGTCTGAGCGGCCGTGCGGGAGACTTTGCTCAACGCTCCGTCTGCCGCCGTGCCGGTGTTCTCAAACGCTTCAAGAGCCCGTTCGCCGCTCTGCGTCATCTCGTTGAACTTGGAGGAGATTTCGTCGATGGCCTTGAATACGACTTTCAGTGTTGCCATGTCGGTCCTCCTACCGCCTTATAGGGACGAGCTTCATGGTATCTCTTCTGCACGGGCGCGCGCTTTCCTCCTCCTCGGAGGCGATGTAAAAGAGCTTCTGTCTCCGGCTCATTCGGTCGAACTCCTCCGGTCGGAGGCCGTGCCGCTGCCAAAGAACATGGGCCCAGTACGTCTCGCTGCCCGCGCTGCGAATCAGTTTTTTGCGTCGTCGATTTCCTTTTCATCGGCCTGCTTCCGCTCCTCCTCGGAGAGCTGGCCGCCGATGCCCAGCAGAGCCATGACAACGCGGGTGACATGAGCAAACTCGTCGGCGCGGGAGAAAACCTTTTCCGGCATCTGGGTGATGTCCACGCAGTTGTAATACTTCATCAGCTCCGGGTCGTCCAGCTTGGGGTACTGCAGGGCCTCAACGAGGATGTGACGGGTGGCTTTTGCGTTGTCGCGCTCGTCGCGGAAAACCACGTTGCCGCCGTTGATGTAGGGATTGCCTTTCTTGTCCAGAGCGACAGTGTGGGTGTGGTATGCTTCGTTGATTGCGCGGATGCGCTCAGAGGACAGCACCTTGACCTCGAGCTGGATGACCTTGCCGTTCTCGTCCTTAAAGCTCTCCGGGGCCGGTACGGTGACGACCCTCTCCACCTCTGCTGCCTCGCGCATAAAATATTTCAGATTCTTGCTCATAGCTGTCTCCTCCAAAATAAAAATCGGAGCCCCTCCACCTAGGAGAGGCTCCGCCTGTATGCTCCCGACAAAAATGTCGGGAGGTTAGATGATGTTCTTGATGTTGAAGTTGATGACGTCATCGACCACGCTGCCGCTCTCTGCGTCCAGTGCGGTCAGGGGCAGGTCACCAGTCAAGACGCAACCGACGCAGGTCACGACGTCGGAGCCGTGGGCTGCATAGTAGTCAGAATTAGCGTCGTCCATGATGCCCTGAATCACGAGCTCGGGCGTCGCTCCGGTGGCCTGATACTCCTTGATTTTGGTCTTGAGCCAGTTGTTCGTCCGGCGACGGGTCATGCTGCCGGTGATGGTCGCACCCACCCAACGGCTAGACGGGGTTTTCTCGTTCAACTGGCGGCCGGTCCACACCTCCGGGGTGAAGTTGATATTCATCTTCACGTCGTCCATGACCTCGACGCCGTCGATGAACGCATGGCCCTCACGGAGGCTAATAGGGTTTTTGTTGTACTGCATAACTTACCTCCTGCTGCTTTAGCGGGTCTTGACGGTGAAGAACAGCTTCTCGGCAGAATCCACAGGCTGGATTGCGACGATGAAATAAACCTCGTCGCCGCTGCTCAAAGATTCGTCGATTTTGAAGTCCGCGTCATAGTCCACGTTCTTGATGGCCCCCATGTCCTCGTACTGCTTGAGGATGGTCTGGCCGATGCCCTTCATAACAGCGTAGCCGGTCGGGCTGTTGTCGTACTTGTTGGGCGGGAAGTTATTCTGGATGGTCTCCTGAATAGCGTCCAGAGTGCGGATAACGCGGTTCTTGCTGTACGTCTTGTCCTTGGGCTTCTTGAAAGAGACCAGAGAATTGATGTCGTACTCGATGATGACGTTGCCTGCCTCGGAGTAGGAGAAGAACATCTCGCCGTTCTTGATGGCTGCAATGGCTGCTTCGTTGTCCTTGGGGTCCACGATGCCGGTCGCGCCGTTGTAGACCTCGTAGGTGTTAGACTTGATGCAGCTTGCGGATGCGGTGATGCCCGCGACGAATGCGCAGGCCTCCGCGTGGGTCAGCTCAACGCCGTCAACCACAACAGAGTTGGTGACATTGATGACGCCCTCGTGGTCAGGGCTCTTTGCGTCCGGCAGAACCACATTCACGCCCTTGCCCATGCTCTCGCGCATATACTTGATTTTGGTGATGGCTGCGGTCTGCAACGTAGCATCGGTAACGGGGAAGCACAGAGTATTGAACTTGATGCCCTCCATCTTGTCCACAAACGCGGTGACGTCACCGTTTGCGCTGGTGACGTTCGTGCCGCCTGCCAGCTTTACGCCGGATGCCGCTTTCAGGTCGCCCGTACCGGTGAACTTCACCAGCTTGTCGTCTGCTGCGGCCGCAATCAGCTCCTCGATGGTCTTGACGCCCTCGTACACAGCGGTGGCGTCAGCATCCAGATACACGGTGACGTCAAAGCCGCCGACGGGGTTTGCGACGACAGAGACGTGAATATCGTTGCCGCGAGTGCCGCCGTACTTGGCCGTGACGGTCAACGGAGCAGCGGTTCCGGTTGCGGCCGTGCCGCTCTCCGTGATGTAGACGATGACCTTGGCAGCCTTTTTGAACGCCTCACGAATCAGGCGCATCTTGCCGTTGGTCGCGTCGTAGACGCTGCGGCCGAGCTCCACACTGTAAGCATCCGGGGCCGCTGCCGTCAGGGTGATGGGCGTCTTGGCGGGGCCAAAGTCGTAGCCAATCAGGGGCAGCAGCACGATGCCGCGCTCAGAGTTGCCGACGGTGTCGTTGCGGTCGCTCTCGAAGTTGATGTAAGTGCCCGGGCGGGTCTTTCCCGCCAGCTTATCGTATTTACCACCTGCCATTAAACAACGGCCTCCTTTCCGAGCCACTCGTCGATGTGCTTCTGCATCTCCTCGACGGTGTATTCACCAGTCATGCCCGCCGTGGCACCGGCGAACGTGCTGGCCGAAACATGAAAAAGCGTCCGGCAAGCCTTTGCCAGACGCTCAATAGGGAACTTCTGCGCGGTCTGTGCCGCGCTCGCGTTCTTCTCTGCCATGCAGATACCTCCTATTCAGTTTTTCCCTCGGCCGCTTTGAGGTCGAGGTTGTAGTGCATTACCTTCTGGCAATCCACCCTGTTGTACGGACGGCGGCTGTCCCAGTGGAGTGTGAGCTGGGCCGTGCCTGTGTCCAGCCGCTTCACTCCTCCGGGGTCTTTGAGCCGCACTCCGCCTCCTGCCGCTGCTCCCGTCTCGTCAATGAGCGGAACCAGCAGGCGGGCTGCGCAGAGGGCGTTCAAGGCCGCTGCCGCGCTTGCGTAGGCGTCCTCGTCCGTGCTGGCGAAAAACTGGATGTACCAGTCATATTCCACCGCATAGGACGCGAACGTGTCGCCGAGAGGTGTGAGCTCCGGCTGCGGAAAGAAAACAGAGGGTACGACGAATCCCTCCGGGATGTCCCAGTAATAGGGCGTAATCCCGGGTACGGAATCGAGGATAAAGCGGATAACGCTTGCGATTTCCTGCTCTAAGGCAGCCATAGGTTTCACCTCACAAAAAATCCTTGAAATACTCGTCCAGCCAGCTCTGCAGCTTCTTTTCTAGCAGCTCCGGGTAGAGCTTTTCTAGGATTCTGATGGAGCTTTCCCAGTAATGGGAGCCCTCCACCCATTTCATTTTTAGGACCATCCCGGTCTTTTCTCCCGGGGTGTAGATGAAGCGGTCCTTTCCGTTCGCCTTTTCCCAGTGTCCGGGAACGAATCGCCTCTCTATCCCTTTCGGGTTGGTCCAGTGGCCGTCATTTACGAACTTGGCGTACTCGACGTTCGTGCCGACCTCAAGGGTCAGGCCGTTCTCGTCGAGCGTCCAGACGTTCTCCTCGTCGCCTTTTTGGAAACTGTGGAGCAGCAGCCGATAGCCCAGCACGTTCCGGCGAACGATTTCATCTTGCAGAATGCGTAGGAACTCTATGCCGAGCCCTTCAAGAAACTTGTTCAGTGCCCGCTTAAAATCGCCCTGCGCGGCCTTTCCGAGCCGCTTCACGAAGTTTTCGAGCTCTACTGTGTCGAATGTCACCTGCGCCATTACAATGGCCTCTGTTGGGCTGTGCGGTATATCTTTACCGTCATGTGATGCCCTCGGATGTTTCGCGGTTGACCTGCGGTGTATTCGAGCCCTGTTTCGCTGCTGACGATTTTGTCGTTGAGCCTGATGTCCGTTCCTGCCGGGAGCGTGAGCTTTATGTCGCCGTCCATATCGTTCTGCGGTTGTTGCTGGGCGATTTGGATGGACGCGCTACGCACTCCGAAATGGCACGGGACTTCCTCGAGGTCCGGCTGTTTGGGGTACTTGAACTTGGGGGAGCCGGGGAGCCCGTAGCCGGGGCTCGTGCTCTCCTGCTGGGTGTGGTAGATACTGCAACGATGGTCAAAGAAGTCCTCAATAGCCATTGGCTCAGAGGCTCCTTAACCGCATCGTGACGCCGTTGAGCGGCTGCACGACGACGTAATCGTCCAGCAGGCTCTCCACGCCCAGTTTCCCGACGTCTATGATGCTGCTCTCTGCCGTGTAGGAGTAGTCGTCAAAGGTCTCGCTTTTGAGGCGGACTTTGGTCTGCTCAACGGCATTGTGGGCGTATGCCTCCGCGATAAGGAGGACCGCCGTCTTGACGTTCTCCGGGATTTCGGGGTATTTCTCCGGGTCGTCGAATCTGTTGTTGCAGTAGTCGATGACCCAGCTCTCCGCCCGGGAGATGTCAATTTTGAGCTTGCTGTCGGCGCGGTTCTTTACTTCCTCAAATTCTGTGTACTCTTTGAGTTCCTCCGGCGTGACCCACGGCCGTTCGGCCATCAGCCCTCCGGGGCGATGATGGCGGCCGCTGCGGCTGCATCCGCCTCATACTCACGAATCTTCTGCAAAATGCTGGCCTTAGTGGCGCAGCCGGTCAGGTCGATGCCGTTGTCCTCGGCAAATTCCTTGAGCTCGTCGAGCTTCATCTTGGAAATGTCAGGGACTTCCACGGGCTCCTCGGCGACGGCCGCGACGACCTCCGCCTTGTCCTTGCCGGTGGTATCGACGCCCATATCGTCAGCCAGCTTGTTGAGCTGCTCCTCGTCCATCTCGCCGAGGAAGTCGGCGTCCAGATGGCCGGTGACAGTGTGAGCGTCAGGGAGAGCCTCGAAATAGCCGCTTTTCAGCAGCGCGGTATATTTCTCGGGGTCGTCCACAAAGACGTCAGGATGCGCCGCAGAGGCGCGCACAACGCCATCATAGGACAGGCCTTTAATCAGTCTGAGGTGCATAGCGTCCTGCCTCCTGTTAGATAGATGCCAGACCAGTCACAATGGCCGTTGCGTCCAGCTCCTCGACCAGCGTATCGAAGTCGAAATGCACGACATAGAAACGCTTGTCCTGATAGATGGCCTCCGGGCCCTCGGTGGTCTTGCGGATGACGACGCCGTAGGAGTTGACGACGACCAGATTCTTCGGGTCGGTCAGCATGATGACATCGTCGGGCAGGGCCGGGACCTCGATGACGGGAACGCTGGCGGGATTCTCAACGCGCTTGTCGGTGATGATGCCGCCTGCGGTGACTGCCTGATTCAGGATGTAACGCTCCCACTCCTGACGGCGGTGGGGGGACATCAGCCAGCGGAGAGAGCCGTTGTTGAACTTGTCGGGAACTGCGCGCAGGCCCTTGTAGAACACATCCAGAACCATTGCGCCAGAGTTGATGCCGGACACATCGACAACGTGGCCGCCCTCCTTGAACTGCTTGACCCAGCCGTCGTTCACCTTGAGGAAGTCGGCATCATCGACAGTACCCAGCTCGGTGGCCTCGCCTGCGTCGAATGCGCCTGCGGTGTGGGCTGCGGTGTACTGGTAGACCTTCTTGTTGTATGCGACGAGGTCGCCAATAGCGTAGGTCTCAGAGGAGCTGAACTCCTTGACCTTGGCATACCGCTCGTCGCCGTTCAGGCACAGGTCCTCGCGGTCGCAGCCAATCTGACGGGTCATCAGGTTGGTGACGATGGTCTCATAGTTGGAACCCTCGATGTTTTCACGCAGGGTCTCCTCAGTGATTTCCCACGGCAGACGGACAGGGGTGCAAGCGTATTCCAGCTTGCCATGCTTCACGCCGGAGCGGTAGCCGTCGTCGGTGTTCTCGGTCTTTTTGCGCAGCAGACGGCGGCCGACGCCAATCTTGTCGATTTCGCCGGTCTTTGCGGAGCGCAGCTCGTGGCGGACGAGGCCGCTCAGCGGAGTGGCCTCAAAGGTCTGCTGAATGAACTTCTTCGCCTGCTCCGGGTTCAGTGCGCCGCCAGCGGCCAGACCAGCGGTGGTGATGGTCTGGCCTGCTGCGTTCACGATTGCCTTATTGCTTCTCATGGTCATAGTGCTTGTTCCTCCTTACAGGATACCAGCGAGATAGTGCGGCTCGGACTTCTCGACAGGGTCCTCCGGGTCGCCATCATCGTTCAGGTTGGTCGGCAGGCCTGCGGCCTTGCGGACGGGTGCGACAGCCTTTGCGACGGCCTTTGCGACGACGTCCGCAACATTCTCGGCGGTCAGCAGCTCCGGGGCCTTTTCGGGCTCCTCCTGCTGGCCGAGAGCCTTTGCGACGGCTGCCTCGACCATCTTGCCGACGGCCTCGACGGTCAGGCCTGCGGGCTCTGCTGCCGGTTCTGCGGCTTTCTGGACGGGGTCGGCTGCGGGCTTCTGCTGGGTTTCCAGTGCCTTGGCGACGGCTGCCGCCACGGTATCTTCGATTTCTTTCTTGGTCACTTCGGTTTCCTCCTGTTCTTCTTCGGGGAATTTATCGAGGAACTCCCCGAGGTTTGTGTAGATGGACTGCAACGTGCTGCGGTTGGCTTTGCTCATGGCCTTGCCAGCCTTGATGACGGCGCAGCTTTCGAGCGATTTCGCAACGGGCTGCCCTTTGGTGAGCAGCTCGGTGACGATGTTGTTGAAGTCGTTCAGGGCGTCTCGGATGGTCTCCTCGTCCGACGCGAACTCCCAACGGTCATTCACCCAGTTGTACCGGTACAAAACGTCGTTGAGCGCGTAGAACGCGGTCCAGAAGTTGTCGCTCTGGCTGCGCTTGGTGTAGTTGTCGGCAACTTCGCCTTTCTCGACAACATCAAAGCCGAGGGCAGCGGCCATCTTCTTGAAGATGCCGCGCATACCCTTTTCGGGCTGCTCCTCCGCCTTTGCCACTCCGTCATCGGGCAGCGGGTCGTCCTCGTCGCTGTACTTGCCGACGCCGCCCATGGAAAAGCCGGTGATTTCGCCTTTCTGGACTTTCTCGAAAATATCCGGGTCGTCCACCTCGACAGTCATCATCCATGTGCCTTTCTTGATGGCCTGCTCTCCGACGCTCATATCGCAAGGCGCGACATAGCTCTCGACGACGGCCGCCTTTTCGAGCGGCTCGAACGAGTGCTGCACATCCACCTGATTGCCGTTCTTGGCGAACCAGTACGCGGCCTTGGTGATTTCCTGCTCCGTCATGTAATTGCCGTGGGCGTCCTCTGTGAGGGGCTCATAGACAATGCCGGTGATGTAGTGGCTATCAGCATCCGCGTTGACGATTCGGCCGTAAGAAGCAAAAGAGGCGGAGCCGTGCTCCGCCTTGGTGATAAGAAACTGTTTCTTGTTGGCCGCCTTGTCTACAAGGCTGACAAAAGAAATCTTTGCATCTGTGATGGCGTATGCTTTCTCGATTTTGCTCATGGTTTTCTCACCTCCTCTCTACGTCCCTAGGTAGGGCGTCTAATGGTCGGCCATGCGTCCTTGCCGCTGCGCTCAAGGAGTGCAACGTCAAAGGGCTTGCGGCCTATATCCTCAAGCGATGAATAGAACCAAACGACCATATCATCGCACTGGGGCTCGTCTACGATGGAGAAGATGCGCCGGAGCTCGTCCTCCGGTGCGTCTGCCGGTGCTGCGCACCACTTGACGATGCGCAGCCTCCCGGGGAGCTGGTATCTCTCGACCCGCTCCACATGGTACTTAGGCTTGAAAAGGCGGCGAATAATCGCCGAAACGATGCGGTCAAGTGCTTTCCACATGGGGCTCCTCCTCCGGCATAATAATTTTGACGTTGGGGTTCTCAAGCAGAGCCTCAATCTCGGATAAATCGGCTCCGAATGCAATCCGTAATTCAAGCGTTGCGGGCTGTCCTGCGTCATGGTGCAGGGTGTACCCGTTTACGATGTTCGCCAGCTCGATGCCGTCGATTTTGAGAATAGGCTGCTTTCCAACTCGGGCTTCGTCGATGGTAACTTTCATGTGTAGTCCTCCTCGTTGATGCCTGCGCGCGCCTTGTTCTGCGCGTCGAGCTCTTTCTCCCACTCGCCGTCGTCCTCCGCGATGGCCTGCGCTTGGAGGGCCTGCCGCTCCTCAAGGGAGAGGCCGAGCACCTCCTCACTAACTACCGGTTGCAAAAGGCAATGGCAGTTGACGCTCTCTCTCGGCGGCAAGCAGACGTCTCGTGGGGTCATGGGGTAGTAGGTATTTCCGTCAGCTCCAATCAGGGTGAACGGCTGCCCTTTCGGGACGCGGACGCCGTCCATATCCACATGGTTCTGTCTCGGGTCGTTCCGGTACGCTCCGGTGTGTTTCCACATCTTCTCCTCGACGGCCGGGCTCTGGATGTAGCTTTCGAGCTGCGCATAGCCGTGCGCCCGGAGCACCTCCGTCAGGGCCACGCGCCGCGCGCGGTAGCCCGGGGAGCGGATGCCGCTGTCTGCAATGAGGTTTGCGACGTCGTTGATGCCCTTGCCGTCGTTCAGGCCCTTTTGCAGGACTGCCTCAATTTCGGTCTCAGTGTCCAGCTTCATAATGTCGGCGAGGTCGCTGCTCCACGAGCTTATCCAATCGGTTGTCCGCTTGGTGAGCTTTGTAACGGTGAGCTCTGCATCCGTTTTCTGGACGTAAGCCTCAACATACGTCGGCATGATGGTGGAAAACTGAGTATGGAATACGTCGAAAAGGTCCCGTGCCAGCTTGCTCTTGTTCTTAAACTTCGGCCAGTTGTCCTTGAAGAAAGTTTCAAGGTCGATGGCGTCCGCCAGCTCCTTGAGCAGGTCGTCGGCGTTGTCCTCGAGGAGCTTCGTCACGACCTCCTCGATTTCGTCCACGGTGTTCAGGCTCTCTTTTGCCTTGAGGTATCCCTCCATCGTGAGCTGCTCATACAGGTCGTTTTCTGCTTTGGCGAGGTATGCGTCGATGGCCTTGATTAGGGGTCCGCAGCGTAAGCACTTCACTCCGCGTCGCCCTCCTCCTGTTTCATGTCAGCCAGCAGGCGGCGGACCTCTTTCATCACGGCGACGAGCTCCGTCTCATTAGCGGCTGCCGCTTTCTGAATCTGCCCGTCGAGCTGCTCCTCTACGCTGGGCGCGCCCTGCCGGGCGTTCTGCGAGGCCTCGCCCTCCGGCTGTGTGTTTTCCTTGCCGGTGACAGAACTGCCGTTCTGCGCCACGTTGGGGCTATTTCCCGCCACGGCGGTGGCTGCGGCCCGCTGCTGTGCGTTGGTAAACGCGAGCGGAATGTCGCCCCACTCCTCGGGGAAGTCCTCCGAGGTCTCGCCGAGGGCCTTGTACAGGACGCTCTTTGCCTTGTTCGGGGTGAGGCCGCCAGCGTTGTTACAGACGGTCAGCAGCTTGTACAGGTCGTCCGGGTTGGAAACGTCCGGCGCGCGGAAGAACACCTCGACGTACTTGAACTGATAGCAGTTGAGCAGCCTGTTGTTGATGGCCCACGCCAGACGCCGCCGCTCCGGCTGGAATACCTGTTTCTCGGTCACTTCCATGGCCGTCTGCGCCGTCGCGCGGTTGAAGTCCGTCGTGTATCCGGTGTACAGGTCCGGGAGTTGGAACGCGCTCTGCACTTTCCGCCTGTTGTTTTCGAGGTAGTCTTGGAAAAGCTCGTCCTTTTGCAGGATAGCAGCAAGGTCCTTGACCTCGACCTCCGGCCGGTTCTCGGCGTTGAATCCGGTGCGGTTGTCTGCCGCCTCCGTTTCCAGCACCATGAAACTGTGCTGGCCTGCCTCGCCTCGGATGCCGTTCATGTACTCCTTGAGCTTGGCGAAACTATCGTCCGTCAAGCTGCCGCCCTTCACCATAATCAGCAACGGGGTGTGTCGGCCGTTCAGGAAATAGTTATTGTTGAGGCTCTCCGCTCTCCGGGCTCCGTCTACGGTAAGGATGGAACCAACCCACCGGACCTTGCCGTATGTGGCGGTCCCGATGGCGAACTCGATTATTTCGTTGGCGCGGCTCTTGAACTCGAGCTCGGTGACGTACTCTCCGCTCGTCGGGTCCATGATTCGCGGGTCTCCGAACTCCTTGTAGTAGACCGTCTTGCCGTTGACGGTCTGCTTATACTTGCGGAACTTCCTCATGCGGTTCTCGGTGTGGTCCCGGTGGAAATATGCCACCTCGACGCGCGGGTCCAGCCTCCGGCTCTTTTCCACGCTGGGGGTGTCCTCGATGAACTCGAGCTGAATGACGTTCCCGTCCATGTCCCGAATGACCTCTGCGTAGGCGCAGCCGTAGGTTTCCCGGGCCTCCACGATGTCCTCAAAGAGCTCGTTGCTCTCCTGCTCCATGTTGAGCATCTCGACGACCTCTGTCGCCCGGTCCCACTCCGCTTTCATCTCCGGGGTTTCGTCCGCGTCTGCAAAGTCGTCTTTGTACCGGATGTCAATTCCGAATCCGGCGATGTTGGATTTGTAGGCCCGGATGCACTGCGGGAGTATAGTGCTTTCATCCACCATCTTGGAAAGCCCTCGGAGGTCAAACGGCGGTTTTGTCCAAATGCCTGCCGTGTACGCCTCCTCCGGCGAGATTTGCAGGGAGCCGTCTGCTTTGGTGATGGGCTTCATCCCGCCGCGCTGCTCCGGGTCGTCCGCTTTAACGATGCGGACGTTTACCCGCTGCTGGGCGGGCTGCTTCTTGTCGCTCACTTCTTAACGTCTCCTCTCCTCTTGGGTTTGACGGGCAGGCACAGCAGGAGGATGCAGTCGGCCTCGTCGGGCGAGTGCATCCCGCGCTTTTTCATGGCATCCTTGCTTTCCACGCGGATTTTGGCATCGTCAGTCATGGAATACTTTCGTGTGGAAAGCTGGCCGACGAGGTCGTTATCGTTCGGGAGAATGAGCTGGACGGGCTTCTGTGCGCCATCCGGCGTCTGCGGTGCAAGTAGGTTCTTTACGACGCTCATCATGTAGGTGGTGCTGTCGTAGTAAAAGTCATGGTGTATGCGCTGGCCGAAGTAAACAGGAATAATATCCATCCACCAGAACCTCTCCGGCTGCTCGCGCTTTACGCGCCGCAGACGGTCCGTGACGCCGCCGCCGAGGCCGCTGTCGTCTATCTTGATGGGGATAGCCTTGTCGAACCGGTACTTTTCTATGAGCTTTAGGCCGAGCTCCATGATGTCGTCAGCCGTCTGCATAAGGTCCTGCCCGCTCTTGCGCTTATAGAACATGGCCTTTTCGTCCACCTTGTAACCGATGACGGTGCGGTCGTCACCATAGCGGGCAACGTCGCAGCCGATGTCGATGCGGACAGGTCTTGCCGGTTCCGTCCATTCTGTCATAATGGATTTTTCGACGAGCGGCAGGGAGATGAAAACATCGTTCTCCTGCCGGGGGAACTCTCCGGCGACACGAACACGGAAAACGTCCGAATCCTCACCGTACATCTGGATGATGGTTTTGACGAAGTCGTCCGAGACGCGGCTGCTGTTCCGGCCGTCAACATGGAACGTGGTGTAGCTGCCTCTGTTCTTGTGGTGGCTGTCATAAAAAAAGCCCGACAGCTGTGTCGGGTTTCCGCACATGAGCAGCCGCGCTCCGGGCGTCGAAAGCGCGCCCAGCACCGGCTCGAACACCTTGTCGTCCACGCCGCTGGCCTCGTCGATGATGTAGAGGATGTCGTCGGCGTGGAATCCCTGCAGGGCGTCCGGCTTGCTGGCCGTTCGGGCCACAGCGAACCACTCCTCGGGGTACTGCTTCATGTAGACCTTTTCCTTTGTCCACATCAGCTCCCGCTCGAGGGCTTTATTGTTGCGCAGCCACTTGCTTATTTCCGCCCACAGAATATCGAATAGCTGATGCTGCGTCGGGGCCGTGCAAGGGATTTTGGGGAACGGCCGGGTTGACATAAACCAAATAACGGTCCACGCCTCGACCGCACTCTTGCCGATGCCGTGGCCGCTGCGGACGCTCGTCATCTGGTTCTTTGCCACAGAATCCAATATGGCGCGCTGGTTCTTGTCCGGCGTAACGTGGAGCAGGTCCTCGACAAAATCAGCCGGGTGGTCTGCATAGTACAGGATAGCCTCTTGGGTCATCATGTCTGTTCTCCTCGTTTCCGGTTCTCGTATGCGGCCGCGATTTCATCGGCGAGGGAGAGTACGGTTTCCTCCTGCTCCTCCGCCGTCTTGCCTCCGGCCGTGACGCCTGCCTCCTCCATCCGGTTATCCCGCTCAAGCTCTGTGGCCTTGTCGAGGAACTGGATAATGTCCTTTGGCGTCATCGACCCGTCCGGCAGATTCTTGAGCTCTGCGAGGGCTTTCTCTTGGAGCTGCAAGGCGATGCCGATGTGACGGGTCCTCATTTTTTTGTACTTTCGGAGTGCCTCTTGTCGGGCTACGTCATCCAAATGGTTGTCATACGCTCGGCAGCGTTCTCCCCACTTTTTCTCGCGGCTCCAACGCTTGATAAGCGTGTCACTCTTGGATAACTGTTCGGCAACGACCCGTAGGCTCCTGTTTGAGCCCATATCTCGGTAGATGGCAAATGCCTCGTAGGCCTGCGCGCTTTCGCCCGGTTGACGCTCCCAAAGGTCGTCTTTGGTCCTATTCGGCATTGTCCTCCTCTCCTCACTTTCAGCTCTGTCCCGGGCTGCGAGGCTCCGCGCCCGTAATCCAGAATAGGGTGCTTTCCGGTGCGATGCCGGAGCTTCTAAACCACTGCATCGTCTTTGCCTCGTAATGAGGATGCAGGCGAATGCCCCCCCATGTAGCCGCTGCGGACTTCTCATAGACGAATCCGGGACTGTGGAAAAGGTCGTGGTACTCAAACTCTCGGTCTGCGCCGTACTTTTTGAGGGTCTCGTGGATGAATCCGCGCCGGTCCGGGGCCGTTGCTACGAGGTGCATCCTCTTGACCCGTTTCCCGTACCTGTGCAGTCCTATCATCACGCCGGTGGCGGTGATGCCGCTGCCGCAGGTCATCACGAGGTTTTCTATATCGTCCGGGAGGTTCTCTGTCTGCGCCGCAACTGCGGTTAGCAGCGTGTCGCCGTACCCGATGATATTGATGCCGTACTGGACAATAAAGCTGTTTTCCTGCGCCGCCAGCTCTTTTGCGCGGGCGTGTAAAATGCTGTGGCGGCCGGAACGTGCTGCGAGCACTATGAACGCCCCATATTTCATCGCCAGCCGGGGCATAGGCAGAGCCGCAACGCTCTCCCGGGTGGTTCCGCCGTACACGATTCTGCACGGCATCCCGTTTGCCCGGGCAACCGCTGCGGTGATGGGTGCTTGCGGGGAGTGGATGCTGCAATACGTCAGCAGGCTCTTGTAGTCCTTCTTGACGCTGTTCACAAGCATCACGCATTGCCGGAGCTTTCCTCCGTTCACCTCTCCGGGACCAAACGGGGCGTAAAGGTCGTCCCGCTTGATGCGCAGCCCGTCTACCTCCTGAACCGGCGTCAGGCTGTACTCATTCATCCAGTCCAAACACCTTTCTGTGATAGTCGGTCTTTTTGGCGAGCTCCTCCTGCATCAGGCCGTAAAAGCTCTGTTTTGCAATTTTGCGCCCGCTGCCTGCGCTCTGGTTCAGCGTTTTGAACGGTCCGCCCGTCCCGACTTCTTTCATCTTTTCTGTCGGCTCCGGGTTCTTACCGTTCATCAGCATACAGAGGTTATACTCGTTCGGCCGGAATCCGGGCAGGCCGTCGATGCCGCAGCAAGTCATGCTGTCGCCCATCGCGCGGAGCCGGTTCTCGCCGCTGTAGAATTTCAGGCCGTACCGATGGCACTCCGCCTTGATGGCTTCAAAATCGTGCCGGAGGCGGGGCAGCGGATAGCAGAAATCGCCGCCAATTTTCGTCATGCCGGGTTTGGCCTTGAAGAACTTCATGCCCTCCACGATGACGCCGTAGGCTCCCGCCTCCGCGATGCGAGGGATGTTCTTCATAACGTCATGGAACACCTCGGGCATATACGGCTGTATGCGGACGATGGTGCGCTGCACTCTGGCCGATACCGTCTTGAGGATGGCGAGCCGCTCCTCGTAGCTGGGCGTCCCGCGTTCGAGGCGGTCGTACTTGCTGCACACCATGCTGATTTGCAGCACACAGTTGCACTGTGCCAACAGGTCGAGGTACTCCGGGTCCGCAACGAGGCGGCCCTTTGTGCTCACCACAAACGGGTATTTCGTCTCAGCCAGCAGCTTGAGGCACTCGTAGCTGGCGCGAATCTGCTTTTCGACCGGCTGAAACGGGTCGCTCATGCCGCCCCAGTGGATAGGGATGTTCCAGTCGCACCACTCCGTTTCGTTGCCGCGCTTACCCTCGATAAAGGAGCGCAGGCCGTCTACGCTTTCGTCGCGTTCGATATGGCTAATGTCGTTCTTCTTCTGTGCGAAGCAGTACCGGCAGCCGTGCGAGCAGCCGCGATAGGTGTCGAAACGCACAGGCAGGTTACAGAGAATAATCTGGCTCCCGCATTTGCAGCCCATTAAATCTCACCTCTAATCTTCTGGACGATGACGGCAACAAGGTCCTCTTTGCCGTTGTCCTTTATGTACTCTTTCAGGACGTCGCGGTCCTCCGCGCTGAACTTGAGCGAGATGTTGAACGTCTCCTCGATGCTCTTGAGCTCGCTGTCGAGAAAGTCGCCGTCTACGAGAGCGTCCACGTTGTTTTCGAGGGCCTCGATTTCGTACAGGTCGAATCCCGTCTCCGGGGCCGCGTCGCCGAGGCCGTCCAGCAGCTCCTTGAGCTTTACCTCGTCCCACTCGCCTGTCACTTTGTTCATGGCGATGTTGAGCTGCTTCTCTGCGGTCTCATCGAGGTCAACGACAGATACGTCCGTCTCTGTGACGCCCTCATTCATAAGCACAGTGAGACGCTGGTGGCCGGACACGACACGGTTCGTGCGCTTGTTCCAGATTACCGGGACTACCACGCCGAACCTGTCAATGTTCCTCTTGAGCTTCTCATACTCGTCATCGCCGGGCATAAGCTCCACGCGAGGGTTATACTCCGCGCGCTCCATGTCCGCGATTCTCTTTTTGATAATTTCCATCAGATAAGCCCCTTTGCCTTGTTCACGAGCAGCTGCGCCAGCTCAACCTTGCCTGCGGGGTTCTCGTCGATGTACTTGTCCATCGCCTCGTGAACCTCCTCGGGCAGGGTGAATGTCATGGTGTAGCTGTTCGGCTCGCTCTTTCCGGTGTCGGAGAAGTCTTCGTTCAGCAGGTCCTCGATGTGGTCGTATGTAACCTTGAGAGCATCGAGCTCCCAGTCATCAAAGCCGGTGAGGGCCATTTCGCCCTGCTCTTTCAGCTCGTCCAGAATCGCGGTGAGCTTCTCGTTGTCCCACCGGCCGGAGATTTTGTTGAGCGAAACATTGAGGATGCGTTCCTCCTGCTCGTTGAGCTCGACCTCTACCACCTGTACCTCGGTGTAGCCTTTCTGCACCAGCACCTTGAGCCTCTGGTGGCCGCCTACGATGTTGCCGGTGGTCCGGTTCCATACGATGGGCTCAACATAGCCGAAGGTCTCGATGCTCCGGGCCAGCTTTTCGTACTGCTTGTCGCCCGGTGCGAGGTCCTTCCTCGGGTTGTAGTCCGCCGGATGGAGGTCACTCACCGGCAGAGTGATAATTTTCATCTGCCGTTCCTCCTCGACCCGTTTTGGGTCACTCCTGCGCATAAAAAAGAGGAGCCGCCCTGCGCAAGGCGGCTCCCGTCAAATAGGAGAAAAAATATGGGTTTAGGGGATTTCTTTTTGCTGTTGGTATTCTACATTTTGTAGTTTAGCACTCGTATAGTGCCTTGTCAATGCCGTGTTTTTGCCCCGAAACGGGTCGTCCGTCTCGTGCCGTCAGGCTTTCTTGATGCCGTCAATGCCGAAAATCAGGGCGGAGAGCGTGGCGCAAGCCGCGTCCACATCCTTGTAGACCGTCCGCTTGTCGATTTTTTCCCGCTCCGCTACGGCCGTCGGTGAGAGCGGCCGTTCTCTCAGGTAGAGGGCTTCGATGACGCGGTAGTGCCTCTGCTCGCCCTCGTCTACGCTGTTTTCGCAGACGACCTTGTAGATTCCGAGCATCCTGTTCACATGGCGCATGATAAGCTGCGTCCGGGCTGCCGACTTCATAATGCTCTCGACCTTGAGATTCTCCTCGAGCAGCTCGTCCAGTGCCTCCACGATTTCCTCGACGCTCTCCTCTCCGGTGGCCGCGCTTGCCGCGTCGTATACTGCGTGGGAACAGTTGGCGTTGAGCACGGTATAGTTCCGCAGCAGGAGCTTGGTATTGCGGAATCTCCGGTCGCTCCGGCCGTCCCGGAACTTCTTGCGCTCCTGCTCCACGGCCTTGATGCTGGCCTCCGCTCCGAGGCGGGCAGCGTCCGTCACAGCGGCCTCGACGCTCTCCTGTATCTCTTTCCCTAAGATGGCCCGAACGGCAGCGACAGCCGCTTTTGCCGCCACCTCTGCGGCCATTATCACAATTTCCTGCTCAGTCATCGTGCTCCTCCTCTTTGTTTCCGTCCGGCAGTTCGTCGAGTGTGGCCCGGGCGATTTTTGCAAAGCGTTCGCAAACTTCCGCCACTTCGAGCGCGGAGACACCGCATTTCTTCATGGCCTCTTTGAGCTTGCTTGCGCTGTCCTCCGTGATGGGGACACCCATAAATGAGAATATCGGGTTTCCCATGTTCGGTTGCTCCCTCCGTATTTCGTCCACCAGCACAAAGCGTTCCGGCGACGTCCAGTTCATAAAGCGGTTAAATCTGTACACGGCCGCGCGCCACTCTTCCGTCTCGGGCTGCGTCCCGTAGGGCATCCCGCAAAACGCCGTGAGTACATCGCTCACGTTGGAAAGCGGGTTGATGTCGTACATCGTCGGGATGCCACGCAGTAGGTCCGGGGTAAATCCCGGGCCAAACCGCACGGCGTACTCCTTGATGTCTGCCTCCGTGACGTAGTTCCTGCCGTATCGTTGCTTCATGCTGCGCCAGACCGTCCACGGGATTCTGTATACCCGCAGCCCGTCGAATGTGGCAACGATGAAGCAGTGCGCGCCGAGGGCTGTGTAAGAATCGAGCTTTTTGACCTGCTCCGGTAGTACGCGGTCTTTGTTTAGCCTGCCCGTCCCGGTGCTCTTTGCCTCGAACATCACCGCGCGGCCTCCGAGCATGACGCCTTTGAAATCCGGTTCCGCCTTTTTGGTATACACCGCGCGGAACTGCCCCGACTTGTTCGGCTGGCTCACCGGTTTCATCGGCTCCGGCGTCTTGCTTATGTCGGCCCGGCCCGTCTCTGTCAAAAGAGCGCACGAGGCTTCTATCTGTTCTTCCAGCCTCCCGCCCTGCGCGCGGCTCCGTGCTCCCTGCAAGGCCCGGAGCGGGTCCTTTACCGGGCCGCTCATTCGAGGTAGCCCTGCTCTCGGGCGAACTCTGCGATTTTGTAGGCGGTCGCGCTCTTGATGCCCTTGCACTCTCCGGCGTCGAGCTGCTCGAGGAGCTGCTGCAGGGACTTGCCCGGGGCCGGGGTCGATGCGCGCTGGGCCTCGGCTTCGGAGTAGCCTGTGTTGTAGGCCTCTTCCCGAATGTGGTCGATGTGCTCAATGAGCTTGTCGTCGGTCATCTTGCGCAGCTTCACGGCGCGCTCATGTACATTCTTCTCCTCGCCGGTCATCCGGCAGTTCCTTTTCTTCACTGGGCTCCCTCTCTTTCCAGCCGCTTGCAGCGGCCATTCTCATAGGCCATGCACTTCTCGCCGATGCACTTGCCAAACCTGTCCTTGTAGCTCTCCGCCACACGGTCCTGCGCTGTGCGCCAGTGCTCTCGCGTGAGCTTGCGCATGAACGGGCAGAATCTTGTTTCTTTACTCATGCCCTCTCCTCCTCAAGCATCTTGCACCGGCCGTTGTTGTAGGCCATGCACTTCTTTTCCGAACACCAGCCGAAACGCTCCGTTGTAATCTCGGTCCGGCTAATCCACGAGTAGCTCACTTCCCGTTTCGTGCTTTTCTTGTACGGGCAAAACATACCATCATCACTCATTGTGCTGTCTCCTATAAAACATTCATGTGAAGCGGCTGCCCGGTGGCAAGCTGCCGATGGATGAACTCACGCTCGAGGCAGTTACTCACCATAACGAGGGCTCGCAGCTCTCCGGGGAGAATCTTGCTGTCGAGATAAAGCCGCTCAATTTCCGGCCCCCGCGCGTGGAGCTCCCGGATGGCCGCCTCCGCGTCCTCCCACTCGGTCAGGTCGTACAGCTCGCCGAGTGCCTTGTCGAACTCACTCTTTTCCGGCATTGTCCGCTCCTCCTCGCAACGCTCTCGCCGCCACGCTCATAAGATTTTTGAATGAGTGGACCGTCATCCCCATAACACAATCTCCAACCCGAAAGCTGCAAGCGTTAGCACCGAGCTCGTCCAGCTCTTTAGCGATGTCCTCGTTCGTCGAGCCATCGAAATGAGGCGAGTGGGTTTTTTCGTGCTCCAAGCACTCCTCCTCGTCGTAAAACTCGAGGCGGCAATGTTCGCAGATGTATAAATCAACATTCTGGTGTATCATCTTTGCACCCCTCCTGCTTTGCTGCTTCTTTGTCCAGATTATCCTTGAGCCGGTCGAGCTTGTCCCATACGATTTTCGTGATATTTACCAGCTCGTGAGGGTTAAAAATTGCAAAGAGCTGCACCAGCATGATGAAAACATCAGCAGTTTCCTCCTCGATGTTCGAGCACACTTCCTGCGTCTCCCGGTTGAACGGGGTGTCGTACTTGCGCTTGCACTCTTTGAGCTTGCAAAGAGCTTTAGTGAGCTCCGACATTTCCTCCACAGCTTTGGTGAGCTGGGCGTCTTTGCCGTAAGTGCCGATGGCGTGTTCGATGGTCTGTAAGCCCTCCGGCATAATCTCCGGGATTCGCGCGTCCTCGTAGTGCTTGAGCTTGTCGCGCAACGAGGCGAGAGCCCACGAGAGGGTGTAGTGCTCTGCCAGCAGACCCTCGATGGTCTCCGGGCCGTCGAACAGGTGCTCGCACAGGGTCATGTCGAACTCCTCCGGCGTTCCCTCGGTGTCAATATCTGCGTTGTGCGCCTTGATAAGCTGCTTCATGTAGTCGTTGAGGCTGATGCTCCGGCTGGGCATCTGCACCCATCCGTCCTCGCCGCGCACGAACAGGTTGAGAGCCTGCGAGTAATTCCCATCCGGGGTGTCGGTCGTCATTCTTCTCTGTGGAAACATAAATTTGTCCTCCAATTTTCAAATTTGATGGTTAAAGATTGAAATGCGCTTGAATCATTTTCAAGTTTCGTGGTTGGATTTTGCTTGTTTTTCTTTCATGCCTGCCCATCCTCCGTGTATTTATTGTCGTAGAACATCCCGTCTTGCCCGATGGAAAAATCTTCATCTTCCCAGTATACGCCGCAACCGTTTTCACAGGCCGCTACGCTCTCGCTTAGTTCTCCGCTTCTGGATACATAGCGTTTCGGAACTTTTCCGTCTTTTCGGATTGTGTAGTCCCGTGCGTTCTGGTAAAATTCCGAATAAACAATTTTCCCGCCACACCTCGGGCATCGGCCCCGAATGACTCCATTCACGTTTCATCCTCCTTTTTTGTTTTCTTCAACTGGCGGCCGCACTCTGGGCAGAAGTTCAGCGGCCGTCTTTTGTGAGTGTAGGTTGAGGCAAGCCCGCAGCCCTTTCTGAGGGTTCTCTCATAAAGGCAGACGTAATACTTTGTGTATAACTCTCTGCCGGTCTTTGGTCTGTGCTTCTTGCTCCACTCATAATCTTCGCAAAATTGGCAGTTCATACGCTTTCCTCGATTACTTTGAGGTCATACCCGCTCTTGACAAACTTCATGCACAGCTCGTGGTTGATACCGTTGCCGAGGTTGGTGTAGATGTACTCTATCTCCTCCGGCGTGAAATGGGTATCGAGCAGCTTATTGATGCCGTCGAGGTGTTCTCTGCATAGCGGCTTGGTGAATCCCTTGAACGCAAAACGCGAAACACCCTCGATGACCTCAGCCTTGAACTCGTCCGGGGTGCTACAATGGTTGAGGTTGATGTAGGTGTTCGTCCTCGGGACGAGAATCAGCTCGAAGTTCATGGTGACGTAGGCTTTCGGGAAAGCGCGCTGAATCTTCCCGCACCACGGGGCCGCGAACGGGCTAAACCACGGCAGCATATAGCTGCGGAGTTCCTGCTGGCTGACTGCTGGGGCGTCCTGAATGTGGTCGATGCAGCACTCAATGGCCTCCCGCTCTGCGAGGCTGTCCGCCTCCTCGAGCCAGCCGTTGAATACGCGGACAATTTCCTCTGCGTTAATCGGTTTCATGTTGCTCCTCCGTTTCATCTTTCATCTTGAACCCGCAGACCGGGCAGAAGTTCCAGACCCAGCTGTCGAAATCGCTTTGCGAAATTTTGGCCTTGCAATGGGTACAGCATATTGCCGGTTCCTCGTGACTGTTGTTTTCATCATCAACGATGATAAACTTCAACTCCTTGTCCTTCACCCACTTGGCATGACCGCGCAGGCTTTCCGGGTCCACTGTCGGTTGCTCGTTCACGACCTGCTCCATGAAGCCGTAGCCTATCTTTAAGGTCGCATTGTTAAGAGCATTGCCAAACGCAATTAAAAGGTCGTCCGCATCAATGAGCCTTTTTTCTTCCATTCTTTATAGCCTCCTTTACAAACTTCAAAGCGCGTTCTTTGAGCGGGATGCGCCAGCAGAGCCTCCCCTTTCCGGTGTTCCGGGCGGAAGTCACAGACATAACGCCAACGACCTCGATTTCGTCGCACTCTTGGTGCTTCACTCGCCCGGCCTCGTGTCCGAGGAACTCCGCCTCTTTTTGGTTGTCCGCCATTACCGCGACGCCGAAGTAGCAGGTGGAGTTCTCTGTCCTACCCTCAAGGAACACATCATACCTCGGCATCCGGTTCCTCCTCGTATTGGTGGACATCGACGAAGATGGCTTTCTTCCACGGGAGCGCATTGTATGCTGCCCGCGTCTCCTCATCCGTCATGTTGTCAACCAGCTCCGGGTCATAGCGTTCGTAGAGAACGTCGTTCATCTCGCAAATGTCGTCCTCCCGGTAGTAGGTTCTTTCTTTGCCGATGATGAACTCCTGAACCGCGCTCTCTCCCCATGAGCCAAGCCAGCAGTAATACTCGTCGCCGCCGACCACATCCCCATCTACACAGGGGATGACCGGGAGCTCCGGATTCGCCTGCATGAGTTCAAGGAGCTGCGCGAGTTTTTCGCCTTGTTTCATGTCGTTTTATCCTTTCTTTTCATCCCGCTCTTTTCTCGGGTATAGATTTTTTTGAGTTCCCTCCGCATTCTCTTGTAACGCTCTCGGAGGTATTCTTTCCGATGCCATTCTTCTTGCAGCTCTAAGAACTTGCACAGAATCGTAGAAACAAGCGTTTCCGTCCCGCAATGCCAAAAGCACCTTGTGCAGGCCATTCCGACAACGAGCCCTTCCTTCTTGTCCTTTCCCCACATGTGCCAAATGTGCTCAGTTTCTCCGCACCTCGGGCAGCGCGAAACGTCTCCACTTTTCAAAAAAGCATCTTCTTTCGCTTTCCTCGTCATTTATTTTTCTCCTCTCCCTGCGTCGTCCCGCCCTTCCGTCTGGCTTTCGCAAAACATCCGATGTAAATAGCCAGCAGAATCGCAGAAATAACGAGGGCTGCTCCCGTCAGGTAGTCCAATAGGAGTGTCAGCAATCGTTCCAGCTCGATTAAGGCTGCGTACATCTTCCATCCTCCTTTACCTGAATTTTTTCTTGAAACTGCGAACGATAGCCCGGTGCGTCCACCTACGGCAGTAGGGGTTTCGGGCGCTCCCGTCGTACTCCTGTTTCATCTTCTGGTATGCCGCCTTGTTCTCCGCATACCGTTCGCAATGGTCGTGGCATCCCGGGTGTCTGTCCGGGCACTCTTTCGGGCAGATAGTCATAAGCCGAGCATAACGCTGGCCCGTTTCCGGGCGGCCGTCATGGTTTCGTCGTACTTTGCTGCGCTGTATACAGCGAGCGGAGCCACTGCCCGGGCTGCTCTGGCCCTCCTGAATATCTCCGAGTAGACAGCGGCCGTCTCGTAGACGCTGGGGCCTCTGCCCGGGGTCGAAAGCATCCCCTTACGGTCGTCGGTGTCAGTGACGCGGAGGTCCTCTTTGAGGGCGTCCTGTACGCATCTGCGCAGACGGTCGAGAGCGAGGTCCTTATCCTCTTTTTCCCACTCGAGGTACTGCTTGTAGTTGTTCATGGAGTTCTGCTTGAGGCGCGCCAGCCGGTCTCTCCCGTAGCCGAACGTCTCGTGGCAGGTGGCAGCCATAACAAGCCACGCGATTTCTGCGCCTTGATTGCTCGCCATACGGAGCTGCTCCTCCCGGCGTCCTCTCGGAGCTCGGTCAACCGGCAGCCGGACCTCAAAATCACAGATTCCTTTGAGGTTCTCCCTCATGGCGTCCGTTGCGTTCTTGCTGCTGCCGTAGAGGATGGCCGTCTGGTATTTTTTCTCAAAAGCGTCCATCTCGTTACACGCCCGCAGGAGACGGGACGCGCCAATGCCGTCGTCTTGGTGCATGGAGACGACGATGCACCACATAAAGAGTTGTGCGGAGCGGTCGCGCTGGTCCTCGCGCTCCTGCCGGATGTTGTGTGTAAGCACTTTCATCATCCAGCCCTCCTTACGTCGTATAGCAACGCTTGGCCGGGTTCCACGTGAGTTTCGGGATGCTCCGGCCGCAAACGCAGGAGAACTTCTCGTTTGCGATTTCGGCGTCCTCGACATTCGTCCGACCGTAGCTCGCTTTCTTGCAGACCGGGCAGGTGAACTCGAACCGCGCCAGCGCGTCCAGTGGAATTTTCGCGCCGCACTTCCGGCACTCGTTGGTCGTTTGCGGTTCGCGCAAGAACTGTACAAACTCGTTCTTGCATTTCGGGCAGCGCAGGAGCATGAGCCCCTTTGCGCCGACGGGCGTAAGCCAGCTTACCGGCTTCTTGGGGGGGGGCTTTCTTGTCCGCCGTGGAAACTACCGGGGCTGCCTGCTTCGGCTCGCTGGTGACGCTCTTTTCCGCCTCCGGCGCGCTGTCGCCGTTGTACAGCGTCGTGGTCTTGGCGATGGTCTCGAGCGTTTTGAGCGCGGTGTTGAGCTCTGCGGGGCTCTTACCGGTCAGCGTGACGCTGACGTCCGGTTCTCCCTGAAACTTGAAAATTTCCATTGAGACTTCAAACTTCGTACTTGCCATGTTGGTTATGCCTCCTGTTTCTTTTCTTTCAGCTTGTTTGATGGGTCGAACTTCCTGCCATCCTCGACGCCGCGCCATGCTGCGTCGAGCTCTCCAACCGTCTTTGGCTGGGGCGTCTTTTTGAACTCTTTCGGCGGTCCCATCTTTTCGAGCTCGTCTTTGGCCTCTTTCGGAACTTTCAGCACAAGGCCGTATTCTTGGTTTTCCTCATTCTGTCTTGTGAACGCCTCGTATACGCCTCTGGCGAACCAATAGCCGTAGGAATCACAGATTTTTGCAATCTCCTGCGGTGTGTAATAGTCCCGGTGCTGTTTGCGGAGCTTCTTCTGCTCCGATTTAACGCACCGGACCGCATACCGGAATATCTTTACGCAGATTTCAAAATCATCTTTGAGCCCAATGAATCCAACGTGCCAGACGGTCGTTTTGGCTCCTCTCTTGCACCGGTATGCCGCACAGCAGTAGTTTTCTCCAATGATAGAGGACAGCGGAGCCATCCGCGAATTTGCTTTCTTGGAAAACGTCTCGTCAATTTCCTGCTGGATGACCGTCGTGTCGTGCTCGTCGAGGTCTCGTTCGGTGAGCTTGTGCTCCGCCATGAGCTTGCGGGCCTTGAGCAGGGCGAGCTTTGCCTCCTCCGGTTCCGGGCTCTTTGCGAGGGCGAGGAGCTTTCGGATTTTGTCCTTGTAGTCCATCAGGCTTCAACCTCCTGCGCTACAACTCCCAGCAGCTTACAGCGTGTAAGCATCATCTTCTCTAGCGAGGACTGGTACTTCTGAACCGGCTCCGCAGAGCCCTCAAAGCACCGTCCGGCGTACCGCCATGTGCCGCCCTGCTGCTTGAACGTCAGGTGCGTCGGGAGCCAGCCTCCGTCGATGTTCTTTACGGTGCTGATTTCTCCGCCTGCCTGCAGCAATCCTGCGCGGTTTGTACGAGGAGGGAGAACATTCAAGAAATAGTCCAGCATTTCACCGTCAACCTCGTCCCCCACTTCGAGGTAGTCCTCAACGCTTGGCAGGCCACTTTCCCGCCATCCAGAAAGCGTCTTGAGGCCGGTTCCTCTTACCTCTGCGCGCTTCTTCAATATTTCGTTTGCAATAGTCACCATCTGGGCGTCACTCAGGCGGACTGCAAAACCATTGTCGAGATAATGGTAGATGTTTCCGCACTCTACGAGTATCACAGTGGTCTCGAGGTTTGCCACAGGCTCGCCATCGCTCTTGCTGATAACAGGAACGGCGATTCTCTCCATGTTGTGCAGCCCGCCCTTGTTGTATTGAATCTGGTCGAATGCAAATTTGTGCCCATTGATGCGGTAGTCACGGTAATGAACTTCTTCATCCGAGTGCAGCAAATCCAATGTAAACGATTTCATTCTCTGATTTCCTCCTCAAACATAGTCGGCGTACCGGGTGCTGATGCTCTGCACCCACTCTTTGTCCAGCTTGTCGAGGTAGGTACTCCATGCCTCCTCGTTACTGTTCCACCACCATTTCCGGCTCTTGAGTGCCACAATAAGCTGCTGCCGGGGCTTCATAACGAACTTGATGTATGCCCGGTCGCCCATCGTGTAGGCGACGAAGTTCTCGTCCTCGAAAAACTTCTGCCGGTTCAGGTTTGCGAGTTTGCCCTCTTTCCCGGCCGCGTAGAGCTTGGCGATGACGCTGTTCTTGCGCCAGCGGTACTTTTCATGGAGCTTCTCGTAATACTCCATGAAGAGCTCCGGGTCCTTGTTGGCGAGCTCGCACAGGCTCGCGGTAGGATTAAGCGTCGGCCGCTCGATGCAGAATTTGATGTCATCGACCAGCCGCGCAATCTCCTTTGCGTCCTTGTCCTCGATGCGGCCCTGCCAGACTTGCTCCTGCAGGCCGTTGAACCACTCCACGAACTCAGAGGAAAGGCGGAGAATGGTGTCGCTGTGGTCCAGCTTCTTTGCGTTGTACCGCGCCGGTCCTGCGACGGCGACGCTCACATGGGCTGCCTCGTGCCGGAGCTGCTCGCTCCACCGTGTATAAATCTGGTCCACGATTTTCTGCTTGCGGCTGTCCGGGATGTTCCAGCTCATAACTTTCTGGCAGTAGACCTCGTACTCGTGGGCCGAAATGTCGCCGCGCTGGCCGCTCATGCTGTTGCTGTTCGCCCGATGAATGAGACTCTTGTCCAGCTCCTTGATTTTCACGTCACTCATGGCCGTCCTCCTCCGGTGCCAGCACCAGCTCGTAGTCCGAGACCTGCTGCGGGTCGAGTGGGGCCGTGTACTCGATGTAACCCCACGCGGGCCGGTCGATGTCCTTGCAGTACGTCCGGCCCTCCTCGAAGTTGACGATTGTGGTAATGCTCTCTCCGGGTTGTTTCGGGAACGGGATGCCGCCCACCATCAGCGGGCGGAGGGTGCTGTAATACCTGTAAGCCATAATTTTCTTTCTGCCTCCTGTAATTCAAATGCGAGCTCGTCAAGTTCTTTTTGGATGTCCTCTGCGTCTTTGGCCAGCCTCCGCGCGCCCGGAACATCCTGTCTGCCGTTCGCCCTCGCCTCAACCCACATTTCGATGTGCTCATCCGGGTCAAAGTCGTCCGAATAATTCAGAATCTCGTCCGGGAAGTTCTCGACATTCACGCAGACTAAGAAATCTTCTCCAGCCGGTGACCACCACTCGAGCTCCACGCGGCCGTCGTCGGTGTAGCCGCTGACGCTCCACTCGCGCTTCTCGAGAATATCCAAATACTCCTGTCTCAATTCAGGCATTTCGTCTGCCTCCTCCTGCTCTGTAATCGGCCCATGCCATTGTGATGACCGTCGAGACCTCCCGCAGGCGGCTTATGATGGCCCGGGCTTTCGTGCCGTCGCCGCCTTTCGGGGTAAGGGCTCGCACCAGCTCGTCGGCGTTGTAGTTCGTCGTGATGATGGTCGGCTTCATATCCTCGTACCGGTCGTTGAGAATGGAGTACAGGGTGCTCACGCTCCATTCTGTACACTGTTCCTTTCCGAGGTCATCCACAATGAGCAAATCGACCGTTTTGTACGCCTTGAGTATCTCGTACTCGGTGGCGTCTCCGCTGTCGAAAGCCTCCTTAATGTCGGCCAGCAGGTCGCCGGACGTCTTGCAGACGACCGGGACGCCGCAGCCTATGAGCTGCAAGGCGATGGCGGCCGCGAGGTGCGTTTTGCCGGTCCCGTAGGTTCCCTCTATGTAGAGGCCCTCGCCGCGCTCTGCGCGCTGTGGAAAGCTGTCTGCATAGGTTTTGGCCGTGTCGTAGCACCGCCGCCGCTCCGGGGTGTCCCGGATGAAGTTGGCGAACGTCCGCTGCTGGAAGCGTTTCTTGATGCCGCTCCTGCCGAGCAGCCTCTCGATTTTGGCGCGCCGTTTGGCCTGCGCCGCCTCTTTCTCGGCCTCCGCCTTTTGTCTGGCCTCCTCCGCGTCCGCCTCCGCCCACTTCGCCTTTGCTCGGTCACAGGTGCATCTCTGCGGGAACGGGGCGAACATCAGGACCGTTCGTCCCATCACGAGAGCCTCGTGGTACAGTTTCCGGCCGCAGAACTCGCACTCGACCGGCTCCGGGATTTCGCGCTGGCAGTTGTAACCACCAGCCAGAATATCCTTGCTTGTCGGCCGTCGGTGCTGTGTGGTCTCAGCCGAACGAACCGAATCCGCCGGACGGAGTGAATCCAGCATAGCCGTCATCGTTTCCACGCTGCTCACCTCCTGTGTAGTCGTTCATGTAGCCTTTTGCATTAAGCCAGCTTGCCGGGTTTGGCGTGAATTGCCGCTCCCGGAACCGGCTGTCATATTTCTTTGCGGCCTCAACCGCCGCGATGATTCTGTCGGTCGCCGCGTCGTCCGGCTCCGGGTTGATTTTGGCCCACGCCCGCTCTGCCGTGGCCCGGTCCACCTTCTTCGGATAGGCCGCGTAGAAGCGGTCAAACCGTTCGGCCTGCTCTGCCGAGAGGCTCCCGGCTTTGCGCCGGGGAGCTTTCGGTTTGTCGTGCTCCTCCGGCGCGGGCTCCGGTACGGCCGGTGGCGTTCCCTCCGCCTCTGTGGCCGCTGCGGGCTCCTGTGCAGGGCTTTCCACCCTGCGGCCGGGAAAGTTATCGACCGACGGTTTCGTCGGTGCTGCGGTGCGCTTGGAGTAAAGCTGGCGGAGGTTCTCGAGGAGGGACTGCACCCAAATGACGCGGCAGCTCTCCCACAGCTCCTTGTCCACCTTGCCCATGGAGGCGAGCGTGTTCAGGATGGCCTCCGCCGTTTCGGCTGTAACTCCGGTGACGGCGAGTAGGTACTCCCAGCCCATCTTGTCCCAGCAGTCGTAATACTGGCCGTCTGCCGTGCAAAGAAGTTCGAGCAGCTTAAACCAAAAGGCATACCCGTCGTTTCCCCAGTTCTTTTCAAGGATGAACTTTGTCCGGCTCTTTTCCCCGACGTAATGGGGAAAGTAGTCGGCGGTCTGCCTGTTGCTTCTTCCCAAGTCTCGCACCTCCTTTCTGCTGGTGATTTCAAGAGTAGATGACCTTGCTGCCCTCCGCCGTCTTTACAACGTCAACGGCCTGCGGGAAACGGGCTTTCATCTCCGGGTCGTGAGTGATAGCCATAATCTTGAGCGAGGAATACCGTTTCTGGATGGCCTCGAGGGCGTCGCAGTAGGCCTGCACACCCTTGTCGTCGAGGAACGGCGGTTCGTCAATAAACAGGAATCCGAGCTGCACTCCTGCGGTGCTGCTCTTGAGCTCCGCCAGCGCAAGGATGACCGAGAGGGCCGCCTTAACGCGCTCGCCGCCGGAACGGCTCATGTAGGGCAGAGCTCCGGTCGCTGCATCGTTCACGATAATGTCCAGCGCGGTGACCTCTTTCTTGCTGTTGCTCTTGAGGGTCTTTTCCATGCGCATCTCGATGCTCATGTGGCCGCCCGACATCTGGCTGATGATGCTCGTCGCGGTCGCCTCGAACAGCGGGACGATGCTGCGGACGATGTTATGCGGAATACCGTCCTGAGAGAAAGCCCGTTTGAGCTCCTCATAGCCCGCTGCAAGCTGGCCCTGTTCCGTCGCCTGACGGCGAAGGACTTCGAGCTTTGCCTCTGCCGTCTCGATTTCTTCCATCTGCCTGCGGCTGTGTCCGGCCTGCTGGTCCAGCTCTTCAATACGGATATTGTCCACCGTGAGGGCTGCATCCGCCTCCGCGTACTGCTCCTTGAGTTCGTCAACATCAGCCTGCGCCTTTGCGAGGGTCAGAATCTCCGCATTGATGCCATCAATCGCCGTCCGGGCCTTTTCTGCGTAGGTCAGGAGCTCCGTGAGGCGGGTCTGCGCTGCGCTCTTTTTAGCCTCCGCTGCCGGGAGCAGCTTTTCCAGCTCGATGTATTTCTTAACGTCCGAGAGCTGCGCCTCAATGCTGGCGAGCTCCGCTGCGTTCTGCCGGAGCTTTTTCAGCTCGTCCTCAACGACGAAACGGTCTGCCTCGAGGCTCTCGATATTGGCCGGAATGGTTTCAAGCTCCTCGTCGATGGCCTTGATGCGCTCTTTAACTTCCGCGAGGCGTTCTTTCTGCGCCGTCAGCTTTGCGAACCGCTCCGAGGCTTTCCGCAGGTCTGCAACGAGGAAACGCTGGGCCTGCAAATCCTTGCGGCAGTTGAGGCCCGTTGCCTTTTTCTTTGCGGCCTGATACTCAGCGTCGAGCTGCTCGGCGCGCTCCTCGGCCTGCTGCCGGTAGGTTTCCAGTTCCGTCTCGGCCGCAGGCAGTTTCTTTTTCGCCTCCACTGCATCCTGCAGGAAACGGCATTCCGGGTTCTCGACCGGGCAGCCGCAGGTCTCGAGCATGATGGCCCGGGAGCGGATATGTGTGACCTCGTTCTCTTTTATGTCGAGCCAAGACTGTATCCGCGCGGTTTCTGCGTTCTTGGTTTGGAGCAGCTTCATGGCCTCTTGGTCTGCTGCGAGATACTGCTCGTCCTGTCCTTCCAGCGCGGTGAGCCGTTCGCTCGCTCCTGCGAGGTCTGCCGCTTTCCGCTCGAGCTCGTCATAGTCCGCGAGGGCCTGCTCATAGCTCCAACACGTTGCCTGTGCAGAAAGTTTTTCGGCCTCGAGACTGCCTTTCTTTTTCCGCTGGGCAGAGAGCGCGGCCATAACGTCCCGCAGCTTTTCTTCCTTGGGCTGAATCAGGGCCGCCGTTCCCAGCAGCTCCTCCCGCCGTGCGGAAAGTTTTCCGTAACTCTGGCTGCCTGCCTCTACCTCCTCGCGCTTATCGAGGAGAGCCTGCGCATCGGAAATCTGCGCTCTGCAAACAGCCTGCGCGCTGGCGTTCGCGTTCTTCTCCGCAATCCAAGAGCCGAGCTCGCTGGCGAGTTTTTCCGACCGCTTCTGTGCCTGCTTGGCAATGTCGAGCTTTGTCTGCGCCTCGCTCATGGCCTTTGTGTGGATGGCCCTGTCTGCTACCGCGCCGGCCTTTTCGACGGCCGTCTTGTTCATGGCCGCCTCGACCGTTGCCTTGTCCGGCATCGTCCGCCCGGTCTCCTCCTGCAAATCCGCGACGCGCCGGAGCTCCCGGTTGGCGTCTGCTGCCCGGTTGGCCGCCATGCTCTCCATGCGGTCATAAATGCCGAGGCCGAGGATGTTGCCGAGAATTGCCATGCGGTCCGCCTTGTCGGCCTGCAAAAAGAGGCCGTACTGGTCCTGCATGATAAGGCCGGTCGCCTTGAGCGTCAGGCTGTCCATGCCGATGGTGTTCTCGATGATGGCCTGCGTATCGCGGTATTTCTCCGCGCTGCGGTTCTGCCAGCTCTCGTCCACATACTCGGAGAGATTCAGCGTCGCCTTGCCGCTCTTTGTGCGGGTGCGTGTCACGCGATACAGCTTGGCACCGAGGTAAAACGTGAACTTGATGGAACCGCTGCGGGCATCCGGGTCGTTGCAAATCCAGCCAGTGAGGTCGCCCTCCCGGGGCTCCTCGAAAAGGGCGTCCAGCATGGCGTCCATGAACAGGCTGGACTTGCCTGCGCCGTTCTCGCCGTTGATGGTTGCAAAGGAAATGCCGTCGTAGTTGAACAGTTCGTCGCGGTAGTTGCGGTAGTTCTTGACCTCTATTTCCACCGGCATAAACAAGCCGGTCGGGGTCTCAAGGCGGCCTTTTTCCATTGCCTCCGAGATAATCGGGCGGGCCAGCTCGATTATGCGCTGGGCGTCCTCCGGGCTCTTTTCCTTTTCGGCGAGGTACTCGGCGAGGTTCTGCTCCGGGCTGTTGTCGCCATGGAGCTCGTCGCGGTTCACGCTTGTCGTGATTTCCTCCGGCGTGATTTCGGAGACATAGAACACGCCACCGTCATAGAGCCTTTTCTCAAGGACAGCTTTGTTGAAAGCCTTGTTTGTCTCGTCCGAACAGGTGTAGAGAACGCGGACGATTTTTCCCTTGAGGCGGTCAGGTACAACGACCCGCTCCGCGCTCAGCATTGTGCAGACATCGTCCTCGTTGAGGCGGATGGTCTCGAACTCCCGGTAGGGCGTTTCGATGTACTCACTCCATGTCTCCCCGTCGTCGTCGATGTCGTGGATGTAAAAGCCTCGCGGCTGGCCCTCGTCGTTGAAGTTGAGGCCTGTAATGCTGCCGCAGTAGAACACCGCACGGCCTGCCTCCGGGAGCTGCTGCGGCCGGTGGATGTGGCCGAGTGCTACGAGGTCAAAGTCTGCAGCTTTCAGGGTGTCTGGGTAGATGACGGGCTCAAACTGTGCAAATAGCGCGGTCTGGCCGCTCTCCATGTTGCATCCCGGGACGGTGAAGTGCGTAGACAGGATGCTCGTCACACCGGGCTCGCACTGTGCTTTCAGGCCAAGAACGACCTTTGCCAGCTCGTCCGTGAACACCTGCGTTTCCTCCTCTCGAGAGAGGCCCGGGTGCGCTGCCCGGTGTACGCCACGGTCAAAGCCCGGAATACACGCCACATCTACGCGCTGCCCGTGGTAGGTGTGGATGTGGAGCACCTCCGGCTCCGTTACGACGCTGACCGAATCATCGCCGTAAAAAGCCGCCGTCAGCATCTCGAACTGCTCCTCGCTGTCGTGGTTCGGAGTGCCGCGCAACACGACGGTCGGGGCCACATTGGAAAGCCGCCGGATGTGGTCTATGGCTGTCCGGCTCTCGCGGAGACCTCTGTCCGACCATACGCGGGCCTGATGGAAAATGTCGCCAGAGACGACGATAAGGTCCGGCCGGTGCTCCTCCGCGTACATCGCCTGAAAATCAAGGCAGCGGCAGATGTCCTGAAAGCGGGCATTCTGTCCGCAGACCTCTGGCCCGGGGAAACTGCCGATGTGCCAGTCTCCGGTGTGCAATACTTTCAGCATCACATATCCTCCTTGAGCAACTCCTTGATGATGTCGTCGAGCTTGCCGCGCCGCGCTGCATCCGCACGAGACTTCGCGCCCTGAATATTCCTCATTTCATCTTCGGTCGGAACCTGCGCGGAGACCTTGTGGCCAGAGCTGATGCTGAACGAAATGTAGTCCAGCGCGAGCTTTGCGAGCTCGGTGCGGTCAGGGCTGCGGAACGTCCAAATAGGGTAGCAGATGCGCTCGGCGTTGGTGTAACGTCCGCCGCCGGAAATAAAGATGGTCGCCATGAGCTGTGCCTCGTGAGGGATTGTTTCAGTCTCCTTGACCTCAAACATTGCCACGTTGTCCGAATTGACGGCGACCATACCGTCCTGCGAAAGAATCATCATAATCATTTCCTCCATGTATGGTTTCTCTGGCAGTCGCGGCAATAAGCCACTCCGCCGAAATGCTTGCGGCTGTACTCTGCTACGTCGAGGCCGACCTGCTTACCGCAGTCCGCGCAGAACTCGCTGTCGCCGTTCCGGCCCTGCTGTCGGTTGCTCGGCGCGGGCTGCTGCTGGCGAGGCCGCTGCGCCGGTCTCTCGGGCGGCTGCTCCTGCTGGGGCTGCTCCGGTACGACCTCAAAATCCGGCTCCGGCTGCACATAGCCGTCGTCGTCATCGTCCACATAGACCGTGTGGCTGGTTTTCGGGCGGTTGCCGTACAGGTTATTCGCCGCGCCAAACATGGACTTTACCGCCTCCTCGCGGACGGTCGGATTGTCAAGGTTCGGGACGAGGTAGGCCACAACAAAGGGCTTTCCGAACTCCTCGATAAGGTAACTGGACTTAATCTGCATCGCGGTGCGGAGGGCGCGGTTGAGAGCCTTGCTCTCGCACATCTCGCTGCGGAACTTCATAAATTCTGCCCGTTGCTTCTCGGTCATACCGGCCGTCACATCCTCGACCGCAATTTCCTTGTGGGCGACGATGGTGACGTTCTCACCGGTGAGCTGCGGGACGCTGATTCGGACCTCGTGCTTGACGTCCTTGTTGGGGCAGCCTCCGCAGCGAATCGGCTTTCCGATGCTGCGGTTGACCTCCGCGCACTTCTGGCAGGTGGACGGGACGACCGGGCGGCTGGAAAGAATCTTGATGCCTGCGGCTCGCATGAGCTTGGTGAGACCCTTTTTGGTGAGGGCGTACTTGGCCGGGGTCGCTTTGTGGACGTACCCCTTGCTGTCTCGCCACTCGTCCTTGGCTTTCTCCATCTCATAGATTTCGCCGTCATTGAGGTCGGTGCTGATTTTCACGGAGTTCATCACCGGCTTTTGGATGTCGGCAATCTCCGTCACGGTCTGCATCGGGACGAGGAGGTTGTACTGCGCGGGCGGGTACTGCTGCGCAATGGTGAGCGCAGCGTGTTTGTTTTGTTCGTTCATGGTTCACGCTCCTGTTGACTTTTGATGTGGAGCGAGATACAATAGGCTTGTCCGACAAGAGGGTCGCGCTTTCGAGCGCGGCTCTTTTTTTATGCCTGTGTATCCGGCTCCTGCTGCTCTGCCGCTGCTGCGGCCTCCTGCTCGTCCAGCTCCTTGAGCAGTTGGGTGATGGTCTTGCCTGTCTCCTTGCGGCAGCAGGTCGAGCCCATACCGACGCGACGGGCAGCCGCGCTGCGCAGCTTGCGCGAGCATCTGCCGCAGAGGCAGAAAAGGTTCTGTTCAGCCATGTGGTTCACCTCCTTTCAGTGGTGCTTGAGCATTCCGAAAAATGCGTTGTTGATGACGTGGAACGCAAGCAGCGTGACGCCGAGCACGATAAGCCACTCGCCGCCAAAGGCGAAGTAGCCGCGCGCTGCGTAGCTGGCCGGAATGAGTGCCAGCGCGGCGATGAATCCGCAGATACCGGCCGAGAGGACCTCTGCAATCCAGATGGCCGCAATGAGAATCGCTCTGTGAATCTTCCAGTCCATTTAGTGCTCCTTTCTCTTGAGGGCCTGCGCCGTCTCAATGACTGCGCGGCTGTATTTGCTGCTGTGCTGGCCCTTGCTCCACGCTGATTTCATGCCGCTGTCGCCCATGTTGTAGGCCATGAGAGCCTTGTCCGGGTCGTCGTACTTTTGGAACGCCCGCCCGAGGATGTATAAGCCAGCCTCGATGTTCTGCTCCGGGTCCATCACATCCGTAATTCCGAGCTCTTCGTAGAGCCAGCGGTGATTGCAGATGTTAATCTGCATAAGGCCGAAGTCTCCGGTGTCGCTGACCGCATCCGGCTGGTAGCTGCTCTCCCGCTCGATGACAGCGAGGGCGATTTCAAACGGGACACCCTGCCGCTCCGCCTGCTCCCGGATGTACCGTTGCAGCTCGTCGTTCATGGGCACGTCGTAGAGGAGCTCCGGCTCCTGTTCGGCCTCTGGCTGCGCCTCCATGTAGGCGAGTGTCACATATTCCGTTGCCGGTGCTGCCGCTGTCTGCTGTGCGAGGTTTGCTGCGGCCGTCGTCGCGCAGGAGTAAGCCGCAATGAGTGCGGTGACTGTGCAGAAAAACGCAACGGCCGCAATCTCCATCTTTCTTTTAAGCGCATCCATAATCAGGTGTGGCGGCTGCCGTGAGCGAGCCGACCGTCCTCCGTGCGACGCGGTTGAGGATTTCTTTGACCTCTCCGCTCGTCCGGGTCCGGCAGAAGTCGTCGCAAATCTTGATTCGGGTGTTCCCGATGGTGAAGTCCTCCACGACGTTCCCGCTCTGCTTCGCCTCCAACACTTTTTACACCTCCTGTTTTCCGAATTGCTTTCTGTAAATGAGCTTCAAGGTCTGAGCCTTGTTCGTTATCTCGTCGAGTACCTCGAGGTACTGCTCCATGCGCGGCTTTTCTTTCGCGTCGATGACGCCGTCGGCCGCGATGTCGATGATTCCGTCCTTGACCTCCGGCAACGACTTCATTGCCGAAATGAGCTGCAATGTGACCCGCTCGAGCTCTTCCAGCTCAATCGGTGAAATCGTCCCGATGCCGAGCGGGCAGAGGTGCGAGCAGAAATGGTTTTGCAGCTCCGGCGCGTTGTAGGTGTCCGACAGCATCAGGACCTCCTCCGGGTGCGGGTTGATGGTTCCGAGCTCGATGTTGGCGAGCCGTGTCCGGTCGATGCCGGTCACCTCTGACGCACCCTCTCTGCTGCCTAACCGGTCGTTCCACGATGCCGCTGCGATTCGTGCCTTGTAGAACACGTTATCTGCGGCTTTCGTTGCCATTTTAGGCATTTATCCCGTGCCTCCTTTCGGTTAAAATATTTACAAGGAAACGCCAAATGTTTGCTTTCGGCGTCATCATTTCGCATCAATGACGCGAAACGGGTCGCTTCGGGTTAAAAAAAAGGTCGTCGTAGGGATAGCCGAGGGCCTGCTTGATTTTCAGGCTCAGCTTGAGGGACGGATTCTTGTCTCCGCTCTCAATCTGTGCGTAGTGGCTCCGGCTCACGCCCAGTCGCTCGCTGAAAGTCTGCTGGGTATAGCCTGCGCCCTCTCGGAGCGTTTGCAGCTTTTTCCGCATTCCGCCTGCCTCCTCCTTTCTGTGTGACCCTTTTGGGGTCTTTCTGTGGTTTATTATAGTCCCTAATTGGGTCAAAGTCAAGTTTTTTTCAAAAATTTTTGCTATTTATGACGCAATTAGCGTCATTTGTCCCCGTGAGGGGATTTTTGTGATACAATATATAAGTCTTAGGGAGGTACGTCTGTATGGATAAGTTTTCTGAACGGTTGGTCGCGCTCCGCAAGGAGAAAGATTTGACGCAGGCCGAGTTTGCCCGCCTCTGCGGCAAGCAGCGCACTACGGTCTCCGGCTACGAGACCGAGGGCAAAGAGCCAGATTTCGCCCTGCTCTGCCAGATGGCGGACTATTTCGGGGTAACCACTGACTATCTGCTGGGCCGCGAGGATGAGCGCGCCCACGGTAACGAGGCGTTCCGTCAGGACAACGCAAACTTCAAGCGCAGATATGACGTCCTCTCGAAAGAGCTCCGCGCCGTCGTCTCCTCGACGTTCGATTCGGTCTATGTGCTGCTCTCCCGGTGCATGAACGCGCAGAACGCAGCAGAGCTGGCCCTGTACCGTGAGCTGTTCTCTGAGCTGCAAACCGGTCGCGGCGAGATAAAGAGCATCCTCGCTGATTGCGGGGGAGACCTGGCAGATGCTTTCCCGCAGATTATGGAGAAGCAGAACACACTCAAGGCCAAAACCGCCTCTATCCTTGACAGCCTCTTGCAGGCTGACGTTGCGGCCTTAAAGGATAGCAACAAGTAACCTTTCGGCCTGCGCTCCGGCGCGGGCCTTTTTGTTTTGGAGGTCATCATGGAGCAGTATCTCATATACCTGCGCAAGTCTCGTTCCGACCTCGAGGCCGAAGCGCACGGCGAGGGCGAAACGCTCTCCCGGCACGAGCACACTCTGCTTGAGCTGGCGAAAAGGCAGCACCTCAACGTGACCGATATTTATCGTGAGGTCGTCTCCGGCGACACTATCGCGGCCCGCCCGATGATGCAGCGGGTTCTTTCCGAGGTTGAACAGGGCGTCTGGTCCGGCGTCCTTGTCATGGAGGTCGAGCGTCTGGCGCGCGGCGACACCATCGACCAAGGCATCATCGCGCAGACATTCAAGTTCTCCGGGACAAAAATAATAACCCCTATAAAAACGTATGACCCTGACAACGAGTTCGACGAGGAGTATTTCGAGTTCGGCTTGTTTATGAGCCGCCGCGAGTACAAAATCATCAACCGCCGGTTGCAGCGCGGTCGCCTCGCCTCCGCCAAAGAGGGCAAATGGCCGTCCGGTCTGGCTCCCTTTGGTTATCGTCGGGTAAAGCTCAAAAACGAAAAGGGCTGCTCACTCGAGCCCATCGAGGAACAGGCCGCAATAGTCCGTATGATTTTCGACCTGTACACGGTCGGTTTGCAGGACGAGGATGGTTCCGCTCGCCCGCTGTCTTTGGGTTCAATCGCCGCGAGGCTCAACGATATGCGCATCCCGTCTCCATCCGGTTCGCAATGGACAAGGATCACAATTCGCGGAATCATCAAGAATCCGACGTACATCGGCATGGTGCGCTGGGGCAGCCGTGAGACGAAGAAGAAAGTGGTTGACGGCAAGGTCGTTTCTGTGCGCGGTCCTGCCGACCCAGAGAAAGAGTGCGTATTCAAAGGCATTCACCCTCCGCTCATTCCGAAAGAAACATTTGAGCTCGCAAACGATAAGCTCACCCGGAGCGAGAATACTTCCACGCACAAAGAAAAGGTTGTCCGGAATCCTCTGGCCGGTCTGCTCGTCTGCTCCGAGTGCGGCAGGCTGATGATGCGGATGATAAACCCTGTCCGTCCAGATATGCCGGTCGTGCGCTGTCCTCGTCGCGGCTGCCCGAATTGCTCAAGCTATCTCCCTATCGTCGAGGAGCGCGTCATACAGGGTCTCTCCGAGTGGATGAAAGGGTATGAACTCGAGTGGAGCTCCGCTGCCGCGTCGTCCTCCGTGTCGTCGGTCGGCGTCCGGGAAAAAGCTCTCGCCAGCGCGGAGGCCGAGCTCCGCAAATTACAGCAGCAGCTCGAACGTACCCACGACTTCCTCGAGCAGGGCATCTACGACACAGACACCTTTCTATCCCGCTCCCGAATGCTCTCCGACAAAATCGCTGCCGCAAAGGATAGCGTCGCCCGCTGCTCCCGTGAGTTGACCGAGGAGAAGCTCCGGGAGACCAGCCGCCGTGACATCATCCCTAAGGTTAAGAATTTGCTCGACGTGTACCCGCTGCTCGAAACGGCCGAGGAGAAAAATGCTCTCCTAAAAGAGGTGCTCGAAAAGGTTGTCTACCAGAAGCTAAACGAGAAGCGCAAAAAGAGCCCTGATGGCTTCACCATTGAAATATACCCGCGCATCCCAAAATCCGAAAAATGAAAAGAGAGGGCCGTTTCGGTCCTCTCTTTCTTATAGTTATCCTGTTTAGCCATACTCATAATCTTTTACCGATCTCCGCTGCTGTCAAAACCAGAACCATCATAAATACCGAGTTTACCAGTCGTTCCGCACCATTCACAGGTGAAAAGACCGCCCAGACCAGAAGTATTATCGCAATTCAGTCTTCCGCAGCTGCATATTACGAATGACTGAGCCTTACAATAAGGACAACCCGGATAATCGTTTGTCGGCTCAATTACACCAACAATTGAAGTCTTATCGTAACCTTCGTGTTTTGCGGTTGATTCTTTGATTGGAAATGCCCATGTGTACTTCCAATGCTTCTTGCCTGCCTTTTCAAAGCGGACGCCGTAGACTTTATGAGTTTTTCCGCATTTGCAAAGGGCAACGGTTGCTTCGATGTCATTCGTCATAACTTTTCCTTATTGCTCAATTGTAAGGGCGTAGTTTGTGTGAATTTTATGTAACAATTATAATGCTTTTACAATAGTGCGTCAATGAGAATGCAAATATATTCCATTTTACATTCAAAATATTTTGAAATTTATGCTTCTGTATCAATTTGCAATCATAACTTATAAACATAAAAGGGGAAAACACCGCATAACTCAGCATCTTCCCCTTTAGGCATTACACAAAAATCAATTCGTTCTTAATAACTTCCTCCGCTCGGTTCTGGATGCTGTTCATCCTCTGCACCCATTCCATTTGATTTACAGCTTTCAGTTCTTCGTTCACGCCCTCACTTTCTGCCATTTGCTGGGTAAGCAACTCCAGCCGCCCCTCTGCCTGTGCATCAATGTCAGTCAGATAGCTGTTCAATCTGCCAGACAGCAGGAGAGCCTGATACCGTGCAGGGCAATGTTCTTTAAGATACCGTTTGTACATTCTACCCCAGCAGCTAACAGGACGAGAATCCTCTGCCAGAATTAAAGCCGGGAAGTAGTAATCTCCGACCAGCACATAGTCCAGCCCATTATTATCATCATGCAATCTAGTGTTCGACTTTTCCATCGCACACCTCAAATCTTTCTCTGCTGGCGCAGGTACTCTTCAAAAATGCTTCTCCGAATCAGAATCTTCCGGCCAATCTTATAGATAGCCCCACATTCATGTGCCATCCGGGTGACAGGTTTCAGTCCCAGTCCATAATAATCGCTTGCCATGCTATAAGTCACGAACTCATGCCGCATGAAATCCATATCTTCATCGTCGATCTGGTCAGAGAACATCCATACGCTGCCGCTCATTCGTCCTCGACCTCCTCCACGGTAATTTTTCTTGCAGGTTCATGGAAGCGTTCCAAATAGGCATCAAAAATCTCCCGGTTGATAAGTACCGTGCTGTCGAAGCGGTAGATTGCCCCGGCATCGCTGGCAAGCTCCAGCAGCTTCTTGTGAGAAAGGCTGTATACGATCTCTGCCTGCTGGTAACGCAGGAACTGGCGGCGCAGCTTGCGAAGCTGGTCAGGGATTCCTTTCATGGGTTTGATGGTCTTATAGTCGTTTTTCATAATCTTATCCTCCGTTTTTTGTGACTGTCTGACAGAAGTTGGCCGCAGGAGCAAACAAAAAGAGCACCTCTCGGATGATTCCAAGAAGTGCTCTTACAGCTTTGTTCAAGCCTTGTGCGTTTTGTCTGAAATCCGTCACGCTTCATAACGGGACGTGATTCTTCAGGATTTTGCTGTCAAATTGATGTCAAAACGGGGATGACACAGCTTTTGCAAGAAAATCAGAAGTCAAATCTTTCGTTTCTATGTTGATTTCCTTGTAGTTCACTGGTCGATGGGCTTCATCGTGGGGATGTCATCGACGAACGGTTATAAGCCTTTATTTCTTGATACTACTCTACACCACAAGGGTTGAATTTTGCCATTCCATTTACATCTCTACACAAGCCTTTATCCGAACTGTATCGTTTGGCGTATGAATTGGCGTAAATGGCGTATGGCGTATTTGGCGTATGCTTTATTTTATTCTTCAGGGTCTTTCCACTGTGCGAACTGACGGTCAAGATTTTCAAATTCAGACTTACGCAATTCCTTGGTCACATCTGCATAGATGTTCAAGGTTGTGGAAATATCAGAATGTCCCAGCGCATCCTGAATCACCTTGATGTTCACGCCCGCTTCGCACATCCGGGTCGTGAAGGTATGCCGCAGGGTATGGCAGCTGAAACGCGGCAGGAGTACGGTGCTGTTCGGATTCTTCGCAAGCACTTCATCGTTGCAGTCCCGGATGATGCGCCGGATGGCCTTGTTCAGCGTTCCCTGATGCTGGCACTCACCAAAGCGGTTGACAAAGATAAAGTCCGTGTAACCGTCCACCGTTACCGTGCAATGGATCTCTGCTTCTTCCTGATAGGCACGTTCCTTTTCAAAGGCTTCTTTCACGAAGTCCATCATCGGAACAGTGCGGACACCAGCCTTTGTTTTGGGCGAGTGGCAGTTGAAGTAGCAGCCCTTCTTGCCGCCGTTGTTCTCACGGTGGTCGTAGTTGACCAGCGTGTGATTGACGGAGATCGTGCCTTCCTCTAAATCCACATCGCACCAGCGCAGGCCAGTGGCTTCTCCTACGCGCAAGCCCGTTCCCAGCATGACCGCAAAAATCGGGTACCAGTGCTGGTACTTCGGCGTTTTGGAGAGGTAGGACAGCAACAGATTCTGCTCTGTTACGGTCAGTGCCTTACGGCGGTTGGTTTCAAACCGGTGTGCCTTTTTCAACTCCCGCAGAACATTGTCCGAGGGATTGCTCCGCAGATAGCAGTCATCCACCGCCATGTCCAGCACCTGATGCAGAACCGTGTGTACGCTGTCAATCGTAGAGATCTGCAAACCTCGCTCGTCTGCCAGCGTGTTGTAAAACTGCTTCACATCCGACTTTTTGAGCGCAGACACCTTCGATTTGCCGAAATCCGGCTCCACGAACTGCCGATAAAGGTACAGATAATTCTGAAAGGTGTTGTCCTTCAGACCACGCTTCACCTTTGCCCACAGGGTGAACATATCGTTCAGGGTGACGTACCGTGCTTCTGCCTTGATGCCTTCCAGCGAATCTCGCTGAATGTCGTTTTCCTTTTCCCGAAACTCTTCCAAGGTCGCGGCATAAATAGAATGTCGCTTGCCATCCGGGGAAGTCCAACGGAAATCGTACTTGCCATCTTTGCGCTGGGATTCGCCCTTGCGGAGAACCACACGCGCCTTGTCCTTGCGTTTCGTATTCCGATTTGTTGCCATGAGCGTTGCTCCTTTCTACATTGCGGTACAGAAAAGAGCGTTGTTCTGTGTTCATAGTACCACAGATACGCCATTCTCTGCAAGACGTTTTGAAAAATATCCGGGACATTTTCAAAGCGAGTACATTCGCTCCGTGTATTCATCCAGCTTGCGCTGCTTGATGAGCCGCTTGGAACCCACCCACAGCACGAACTGACAATGCTCCTTATCCGATAATGAACGCAGCTTGTTGATGCCAATGCCAGAGTAAGCCGCAGCTTCTTCCAGCGTCAGATTGCTCTTTTCCCAAATCGGAACTTGTCGGGACTTGGTCCCTCCATCTTGCTGATGCAAGACCGTTCCATCGCTTAAAGTCCCCACCGGGGACTTCATTGCTTCGCAAACGCGAACTTCCTTCATAGGCAGACCTCCAATTCCTTGTAACCGAACGCCTGTAACCGGGCAGGAAAACTCTCTTTTTCTGCACACAGGGCATTCGATGGGCTTTATACTTTTTCTTATCTTTTTAAGGTTACATGGTTACAGAAAGTGGAAAATGCAGCAGTCGTGCGGCTTTTCCGCCGTAACTGAGGTGTAACCGAATCTGTAACCAAACGTGTAACCGGTGTCCGTCAGAAGGGAAAGCCCAGTTGCTTGGCTTCTGCATCCGCTATTTCGGAGAAATTTTCAGCCCCGGTTTTGGGGCTGGTTACATATAAATTAGAGCACAAGAAAACACCCTGCAAGATTTTTAGTCTTGTAGGGCGTTTCATATATAGCATCTCGTGAATCACGAATTGCGGCATTAGTATTTTTTTGATAATGTGTAGGTATAGTAGGTGTCAACAATCAAAAGAATTGCTACGATACTCATTGTCCACCAAAAACAAGAAATGCCTTTCGTCAAAAAGCATACCATGATTATAATAATACCACTTACGATAAATGAAATACCTCCAAAGCGTTGGCTTTTTTTCCACGCTGTTTCATTTTTCATACTCCATACGCTTCTCAGTCCTACAACTGAGTTCATTCGTAGTTTTGGCATAATGTTACCTAATATAATCATTGCAACGCCAAGCAGTCCAAATACAAGTTGATTCAAATCAAGTGCAATGGAAGACAGATTTTCAATCGAATTGAAATCAGCATATAAAAAATAGAATGTCATAGCGTTGAAAAGTGCAAGAGATGCTATTCCAGTCACAATACATACATTTTTGTTATTACTTCCATTTTCTTCTTGTTTTGAGGATAACTTAGCCATGGCAAGCATAAAATAACCAAATAAAACTGTAATTACAGGGAAAATTAGTGTTTCATATTTGCTACCCCAACGTGTCACTTGATTATTCATATCATAATGAGCCGGGATCAGCTCTGGCAAGAACTGTAAGGCAATCAGGACAACTACCAATGGTAAAAACATGAGACTGTAAAAAACGACCATTTTCTTTTTCATTGTTGACCTCCACGCAAATTACTAATCCACATAATTGTTTCATCAAGGATAGATAAATTCAATTCGTAATAAATATAATTTTTATATCGAGTTTCATAAATCAAGTCTGCCTTTTTTAGCTTCGATAAATGGTATGACAATGCCTGTGGTGTCATATCCAATGAGATTGCTAAATCTCCTGAACTTATTTTACCTTCCTGTAACTTTAGCAGAATTTTTCGACGTGTATCGTCTGCTAAAGCAGCTAACACTTCATTTATAGCCAAGCGATCACGCTCCAATCTATTTCAAACAATCTTTAAATAGATTATATCACACATGCGCTCTTTATACAAGGCTATTTCAAAATATTTTTAAATAGCAAAAAGATACCGTCAATGGTCACGATAAACATTTCCTTAGCTTGGCGTGGAAAAACGCAGCAGCGGAGCTGCTGGATCTGCCGCCGTTTTGCGCCAGATAATACCCAGTAGGATATGACGCACAGCATCA
>ENA-USUK01000041-USUK01000041.1-human-gut-metagenome-genome-assembly--contig:-NODE-41-length-84020-cov-10.553399_pt1 | contig 84020 bp, 80 predicted proteins | sample MGYA00250062_ERZ773400 | MGnify/ENA primary metagenome ERZ773400 (study PRJEB29103, sample SAMN06111961) | human gut metagenome | biome: human gut; feature: ankylosing spondylitis patient; material... | reverse complement strand
AAGCCGCCTTTGCGCAACAGCTTGGAACGCCACTCGTAGAAACGTTTGGGACGAATACATTCATTCGAACAAAAATCTATAACTGAAAGTCCGCTCGACTTGAAACGGGCATAAATAGATTCAAAATCTTCCATGGTCCATTGATGTGACATAATGATTGAGCTTTTTTACTTTGGCTACAAAAGTAACATCACATTTTTAGAATGAAAGGGGGAGTTTATCGAATACTTACGTCTGTTTGAACTGCTCTATATCCTCCGGCGTGAATTTTACCCCCATATAGGGACTCTCGAAATCGGGCTGTTCCTGAAAGGGATGTGTTTGGATCTTGATGGAGCCGTCGGGTTGTTCCTGCAAGGAAAGCCGGGCTTTGACCGTTATTTCCTGTCCGTTAATCTCGGCCTTAATATCCACCAGACCGGGGGATTTATGCCCGTATGCCATAGCTTTGAGCGTGTCCTGTAACTGATCGCCCGAAAGCCCCAGCTTTTCGGCATCCTTCCAGTCGACTTTATTCAGGTCGAGTGGTTGGTACTTTCCCGGGGACTGTTCCTGCATCTGCCCGTCGGTTTTTACCTTGTAGGGTACAAGCACCTTGTCGTCGGGATTCATCTTGATGATCTTGTCCAGGAAAGCCGCAATCTTATCGACCGCGCTCCCGGCAACGGCATAAAGCCCCGTGTGTGACGGTTGCCGGTATTGCCCGGAAAATTTCTGCATGAAATTCTCTATCAGGTTTCCGCTGGGATTGATCTGAAAGAATTTGTCCGCGTTCTCTTTAGTGGGATCGACGGTGTTCAATTTACCGTCTTTCTCCATTCCGCTGACGGCTTTCAGCTTGCCGTCCTCGCCTTTGGCCAGTAAGAGCCCGAAATGAAACTGTTGGAACTGTCCATCTGGGAAGATGGTTTTACAATGCCCTGCGTCTGCTATTACGACCGGGAGAAAGACAACTATATTTTGGTAGACGGATACCACCGCTATCAGGTGTTGAAAACTTCCAAACGGATTTATCAACGCGAGAACGGTTTGTTGCCGGTCGTTGTGATTGATAAGGAATTGTCCAACCGTATGGCATCCACAATCCGCCATAACCGTGCGCGTGGAACACATAACATCGAGCTGATGTGTAATATTGTCGCCGAACTGGATCATGCCGGCATGTCCGACCAGTGGATCATGAAGAATATAGGAATGGACCGTGACGAGCTGCTTCGTTTAAAGCAAATTTCGGGTTTGGCAGACTTGTTTGCCAATAAAGATTTCAGTATCCCCGATAACAAGCCGGAATATATTCCCTGACAATTGAAATAATCCTTTTACAAACTTGCATATTTTAACCAAATCGCCTACATTTGTCAGCACATAAGCAAAACAAACAGATTGTATGGTCTTCGGACATATAGAAATATAGTGCTGCATGAAAAAAATATTGGTTAGCGGTGGTGCCGGCTTTATAGGCTCTCATCTGTGTACCCGGTTGATTAAAGACGGACACAAAGTAATATGCTTGGATAATCTTTTCACCGGTTCGGAAGAGAATATAGCCCACCTGAAGGGGAATCCTCATTTTGAATTTGTGCTTCACGATGTGGAATTCCCTTATGAGGCGGAGGTCGATGAAATTTATAATCTGGCTTGTCCCGCATCCCCGATACATTATCAGCACGATGCCATAAAAACTATTAAAACTTCGGTATTGGGAGCTATTAATATGTTGGGACTGGCAAAAAAGACAAATGCGAAAATCATGCAGGCGTCTACCAGCGAAATCTATGGTGATCCTATCATACATCCCCAAGTGGAAAGTTATTGGGGAAATGTAAACCCGATCGGAATCCGTTCTTGTTATGATGAAGGCAAACGTTGCGCCGAAACGCTTTTTATGGATTATCATCGTCAGAACGGGATACGCATAAAGATTATACGTATTTTCAATACATATGGTCCGCGTATGTTGCCTGATGACGGGCGGGTGGTTTCTAATTTTGTGGTTCAGGCATTGCGGAACGAGGATATTACGATTTACGGCTCAGGCGCTCAAACTCGTAGTTTTCAGTATGTGGACGACTTGATAGAAGGAATGGTGCGGATGATGAATACGGAAGATGAGTTTATCGGTCCGATAAATTTGGGTAATCCCTGCGAATTCTCCATTCTTGAGCTGGCGGAGAAAGTCATTGAGCTGACAGGCTCCCAATCAAAGCTGATATTCAAACCGTTGCCGCACGATGATCCGAGACAACGAAAACCCGACATTACGTTGGCTAAAAGCAAACTGGACTGGCAACCTGCAATCGGGCTGGAGGAAGGCTTGCGCCGCATGATTGAATATTTCGGAAAGTATCGTTCTTGAATAAATATAATATCGATAACGGGAAAAAATATAATACAAAGATGAACATGGAAATAAATCCTTCCGAGTACAAGATTCTCATCGTAGATGATGTGATGTCCAACGTATTGTTGTTGAAAGTACTCTTGACAAATGAGAAGTTTGCGATTGCTACGGCAAACAACGGACAGCAGGCTTTGGAACAGGTGGAAAAAGAACATCCGGACTTAGTGTTGCTGGATGTGATGATGCCGGATTTAAGCGGATTTGAAGTTGCGCAGCGTCTCAAGTCAAACCCCGATACGGCAGATATTCCAATCATCTTTTTGACTGCATTGAACAGTACGACGGATATTGTGAAAGGCTTCCAGGTAGGGGCCAATGATTTTATATCCAAGCCTTTCAATAAGGAAGAACTGATAATTCGCGTCACTCATCAGATTTCATTGGTGGCGGCCAAACGTATTATTTTGAAGAAAACGGAAGAGTTGCAGCGTACCATTGCCGGACGTGACAAGCTGTATTCTGTGATTGCCCACGATTTGCGTTCTCCGATGGGCTCTATCAAAATGGTGCTGAATATGCTGATTCTTAACCTGCCTGTTGAGAAGATTGGCACCGAGATGCACGAGCTGCTGACAATGGCAAACCGGACAACAGAAGATGTTTTCTCATTATTGGATAACCTGCTGAAATGGACAAAGAGCCAAATCGGTAATCTGAATGTAGTCTATCAGGATATTGATGCAGTGGAAGTGATGGACAGCGTGATTGATGTATTCAATATGATAGCCGGCTTGAAGAAGATTACCATTCGTGAAGAAAAGCCGGAGAAGTTACCTGTCTGTGCCGATATTGATATGCTTAAAACCGTTATTCGCAACCTGTTGAGCAATGCCATCAAATTCAGTAATGAAAACTCCGAAGTGTTGGTGAAAATGGAAGAACAGGGAGATATGGTGGTGGTCAGCGTAAAAGATAACGGTTGCGGAATTGACGAAGAAGGGCAGAAAAAATTACTGCATACCGATACGCATTTCAGTACCTTCGGTACTAATAATGAAGAAGGTTCCGGATTAGGATTGCTGTTGTGTCAGGATTTTGTCGTGAAGAATGGCGGTAAGCTGTGGTTTACATCCAAGCAGGGAGAAGGATCGACATTCTATTTCTCTATCCCGTTGACGAATTTGGTATTAAATACTTCTGCAGGGTTCTTATCAATGATAACAGCGTCTACTCTGCCGTTTACCAAATCGTTTACTGCATCGATTGCTCTGTTGTAGGTCTGTGCGGTAGCACCTTCGATATCCTCTGCCAGGAACATACCGGTGGTACCCAGCTGACAGCCGATGGTCTTGTTCTTCAGATCATCTGCAGCTGCGATCTCGGAATCTGCCGGTACGATCACAAACTGTACAGCTTCATAATACGCATCGGAGAAATCTACCTGCTCCTTACGATCATCAGTAACGGTCATTCCTGCGATAGCACCGTCGATTCTGTTGCCAATGGAACTAACCAGAGAGTCAAACTCCATATTCTCTACCTGTACTTCCATACCCAGTTTCTCGCCTACAGCCTTGATCAGAGCTACATCGAACCCGTCGGGTTCTCCGTCATCTCCTACATACTCAAAGGGAGGGAATTCTGCGTTGGTACCGAATACCAGTACGCCACCCTCGGTCTTATCAGCGGCCTCAGTAGTAGCTGCTACTTCTGTAGTGGTTGCTGCAGCAGTCTCTGCCACACTGCTCCCGGAAGCCTGAGAGCTCTCGTTTGCTGCGGAATCAGAACCACAGCCGGTCAACATTGCTGTACACATTACAGTTGCAAGTAACATTGCGATTGCTTTTTTCATAATATTATCCTCCTGTCTGTTTTCTACGGACGACAGCCGTCCTTAAACGTTGATTACTATAGCACCTTTTTGAAAATTGTGCAACTGTTTATGCATAAATATACGCAGCTTTACTCTGCAAATACAACATTACCGGGATCTGCACCCAGAAGGTTACCACTATATATGGAATAAACGGCTTCGGTACACGAAGTTTTCCATCCGGTGTCACATTTCTTCTGCAAAACTGTACTGCAGCCAGCAATGTCAACGCCGATAACATATGGATCAGAAACCACAACAGATTCCCCTGCCAGGCGCAGCCTGCCAACGCACATACAGAAAATGCATGACAGTCAGCTCTTCCGTACATTTGGGCAAACAATATCTGCTGCAGGAGTACAAACAATGCCACTGCTGCCGCCTGCTGTATGCTAAACCTGTCAGTAATCCTGCACACTCCATCCTCCATATAAGCTTCCGACACCGGAAGCCCCAGCAGTATTCCTGTCCATGGCAGGCACCACCACCATACATAATTATACACATAACTGTGTACAGCATCCATGCAGGCCGCCGCTAACAAACCTCCCGCCAGCAGGGAGCACAGGATCTCCTGTGCCCCCAGGATCACCAGTCTGTTTTCTTCCGGAAGTCTTCCACCCATTCCCCCTATAACAAGAATCACAACTGCATTGATCCAGGCCAGTCCCCCGAGAAGCCACGCTTTTCCGGGTTTCATCCTCTCGATGTCTCCCGATAGTTCCACACGCAGCAGCCAGATTGCACTGCCATAGATAAGGCCTCCCAGAACCACCGACCACAGTATCCGGAACACGATTTCCAAGACTCTCATACCTCCTTACCGTAACCGGGTACGCAGTTCATCCAACACATTTCCCGACACTCCGATCACGCTGATCGTCGGATGATCTTCCAGCCTCTTGTCACCTTTAAAGGCCCGCACTGTGATTTCCTGTGTCTGGTTCTCCGGAGTATATAAAGGCACCATAAATTCCAGTTCTTCCGTCTTACGATACCCCTGACTTTCGGTATAATCATAGACTTTATTCAATGTCGGATCCAGTGCTGTCATACATTCCGGGAAAATGACCTCCACCCGGTCCGCATATCCCCATGTGGTAAAGGTAAGAATTCCGCTTTCGCCGCATTTGAAGACCGGCTCCTGCGGCTCCAAAATACGTTTCACACTGCTTTCCAGTGCAAATTCCGTCGTACCGTAACAGATACGGCTCTCATTCCCCACATGATCCGAAGCATATCCCAGTACCGTAAAATCCCCGCTGAACAGCGGTTCGTCCTCTGTGATTGTAATCACGATACAGCCATCTTCTCCGGGAAAGTAGGTCTTAGAAACAGCATTGTCCGTATTACTGATAACAATTGTAAAATGATCCACACCACTTAGAGCATCTGTGGCAGTAACACGTATGGTAACAGCTCCGTCTCTGCGATCGATCAGTGCCCGGTTCTCCAGTATTTCCATCCCCCTGATGACCGGAGCTTCTCCGTCAGCGATCAGAGCGATCCCGTTTTTCTGATCCTGCGTAGATACAGAATATATTTTATCTGTTCCGTGATCCGCTTCCGCTACCGGAATCACCCGAATCGTTTGTCCGTTCCGGTCTCCACTTATGACAAATTGCTGTACTCCGGTAAGTTCCTGGTTCCGGTGTGACCGCAAAGTATAGGAATAGGAATGTTGCTGCAGCACATTGGTCCCCTCAGTCGCATAAGACAGTCCCTCCGCATCTGTCCGGATCACATCATCCGTTATCTCCGCAGACGGTGTGACAATGATATTTCTCGCCCTGCCACCGTCCTCCGTCACCGTTTCATATATTGTCCCATTCAGTTGATAGTCCGGTCTGGCTGTACCTTCCATATAAGATGCATTCGTTAACGTGAACGGTGTCTTTCCGTCCGCCCGGACATACCAGGTTTTGTCCGCTGCCGCCGGATATACATTGCCCTCTGCCTCGTTTATCTTAAGCTGTTTTGTATGAAGCTTCCACAGAATCTGTTTTCCATCCACACAAATATGTGTGGTCTCGCTTACATTTCCCGCCACATCCACAGCGGCAACATGCAGATACTGCACCCCATCCTTTACCTCCAGTTCCATATGGGGTTCTTTACAATAACCGGCATCGTCCGTTACGACGGTATCCCTGTTTTGATCCACAAGATAATAATATCCCCTGATACCGCTAAGCAATGTGTTTTTTGCGATATTGGAGTCACATAGTTTGGAAGTACTGCCCGTCAGATAAGATTCCGCTCTATGATAATATACCGTCCCGTAATCCTCCGGCTCTGTCCACGAGATTCTTATTCTTTCACTGTCCAGTGCTTCTCTTACGACGTTCTCCGGAATTTTCCCGGGAGCCGCAAGATCAGTTGCCCTGACTCCCTTCAGCTGTAAAGTCTCCTGGTAGCCTATTGCTTTTGACTGCAGACACAACAGCCCGTCTCCACTCCGTACTCCACTTTCACTTTCATATAGCAGTGCACATTCCGGATTTACATAATTGCTTCCGCCATATGCCGGCTTCGAGAATAGGACCTGGCCTTCCGTATAACCGCATACAAGAGTTCTCCCACCACTGAAACTAAGTGAGCTGATTCCCGCGGTAAACCAGACATTTCCTCTTAAATGAAAATTCAGATGCACGTAGATATGTGTCGTTCCTTCCGGTAATGAGATATGCAGGGACTGCCGGAAATCACTGGCTGCCGGGTCTCCGCCGCCATGTTTATCATAAAAAGGATAATCCCGAAATTTTCCCTGTGCAATTTTTGTTCCTTTCTGATCCAGGATTACAAATTCCGACGGCTGCTCCTCATCCGGCAGCCAGTCGGTATTCACAATATTTCCACCCAGAGATCCCCATCCATCGCAAAAATATGAAAGATTCAATGTCGTATTGCCATTGGTGGGAATCCCCCGATAACCGGAAACATTCCACATCTGTTCCTTAGGATAATTCCCGTTTCTGGCCCATCCGACCCGGACTATGGCACGGCTCCACTCATCATCGTCCGTACTTGTGGTATGTCCGTTATACTGATAAGAATTTGTGCCTGAGGAATCAAAGCAATTCGATCCCCACATAAAATATTCCCAATCTCCGAATGTTGGTGTATAAGAAGCATTTCTATAGCAGTCATTCGTATGGTGATGCACGATCTTCTCTCCGGCGGTTCCTCCATAATATCCGGCTCCGCCTCCGGCCATACCCGCTTCTCCTTCCTGCTGCCCGAGGACACTTTCCATGCTGCCACCCTTGCCGCCTGCACCGCCCGGTGATGCTCCACCGCCTCCTCCTGCGATCAGCAGGATTCCCTTCCGGTCGGATACCACGGATGTCATTCCTCCTCCGTTTCCATAATTTGAAGCTCTGCCGCCTTTGTTATACCCGTTTTGACCACCCACGGCATAGGTCAGCTGTTCCCCCCTCTGCAGCCAGAATGTTCCGGAGGCACTTCCCCCACATCCTCCCCGAAAGGAACCATAGCCCTGTCCCTGCGCCCCCATCGCCTTTATGACGTAGAGTCCGGTATACGGCACGTTATATGTCCTCGTCTTTGCTTCATAAATACCGGTCAGTTCAACGGCCGCTCCGCTGTTGATATCCGTTGCACTATTAATCCGCATCCAGGCACCGTCTTCCAGTCTCTGATAAATAAGGTACGTTTTGTTGTTGTGATCCGTCTGCTCCCAGGACAGATCCACTGCTCCTTTTCCTTCGTTTTCCTTGTAGTTATCTTTCGCCAGCAGGGTAAGATCCACCCATTGCGCGTACAATGTCGTATTTTCGGACGGTATGATGCTGTCGCCCGCTCCTCCTGCCGGCCGTCGGAATTCCGAGTCATAATACCAGCCTCCAAAGGACCACCCGGGTCTGGTGGTCTCCGGTAATGTGACAGGTTCCGGCTGATAGACTGCCGTCAGCCTGTCCACATTACCGTCCGGAGCATCAAAGATATATTGCTTTCCATCCAGACTCCCCCGGAACGGATGCACCTTTTTCCATTCGACAAACCGATTTTTCCCCTGCACCGGAGTGATCTCCGATCCGCCATTGGCACGAAAACAGACTGTATACCCATCTGGTGCGCAGACCAGTTCTTCCTGCAACAGATATCTTTCAAGATATGGCTGCGTTACAGAAAATATCTCCCGGTCATCATACTTTCCTCCATTGGCATAAAGCACAAGGGTGCTTTCACTCCGCACCCATTGTGCATATAAATTGACTACACCATGATCGTTATCTGTCCAGGTTGTCCGGTCTCTCCAATCCGCCTGCCTGAGATTTTCGATTGCAGCTTTATCCGCATAAGCGGTTCCTGAACCATCTGGCTCTGTGTTCCAGCCCGCGAACAAATATCCGGTCCTGCTGTAATTGTTCTCTGTCAGGTGTGTCACCGGAGTGACCGTCTTGCCTTCGTAGACTATGGCATCGTTGTACATATGGATACTGTCATCCATATAACCGTTATAAGATGCACCTCCCGTATTGGCCTGATAACAGACCTTATACTGATTCCAGGAAATATTTTTACATTTATGTGCCGGCAGATCCACCCCCTGCTCCAGATTGTCGCAGAACGGACAGAGATAATAGTAGCTCATCGGTTTTCTTTCGTTGCCCAGATCCAGGTACTGTATCGAGGCCGCCGCTTCTCTGCTCATATAGATATTGTACTCTTCAATGGCTTCTCCACAATCCGCACAATAGGCTTTCCAGCCGGAATAATAATACTGCATGCATTTTTGTCTGCCAAAAGATACCCCGTGCCAGTTTTTTCCGGTATATCCATTATGAATACACTGTCCCGGCCGGTGGACCACTTTCCAATATCTCACTGGGATTTCTCCATACCGTTTCTCTGTATAAATATGTTCTCCCACTACCGGATCTCTCAGCGAAGAAGGAATCTGCGTATACACAGTGGTGCTGTCATCCCGGGCATACCACACATAATTCCGGTCTCCTGCGCAGGTTGTAAATGCACGTCCATCCGGACTGAAAGAAACATAAGGACTGTTGTAAATGGTCTTTTTCGCTGCCGCTTCCGACTGTATCGAAAACAGGAGCGCAATTCCCAGCACGAGTAATCCTGCCAGATATCTCCCATACCGCATTCTCATTCCTCCTGCCTATCCGCATCCTCTGCCTTGACCACACGCAAGGAGCCCTGTGCCAGTGCAGCATAAAAGTCCGCCACCCTTTCTTTTTCCATATAGATATTTACTCTCTGTGCCGGAGTTGTCCCATCATCACCGCCGATTGCAGCTCCATTCCGGTCAAACACCTGTTGGACAAACACATTTTCCCACAACAGTTTCCCGTTTTGTTCCTCTTCCTCCTGTTCCACACAATAAATATGGATCCTGTCTCCGGCACGCAGGACACCGCCCACTACCTGGTACAGATCTTCGGCGCGGAATCCGGCTATAACAGGTTCCCGCATCTGTTCTGTGATCTCCGACAGTTCCCGCAGCATGCCTGTAGTCAGTACCATCCCCTGTTCCACTCCATATGCCGCTATTCTTCCGCTTGCCGCCTCTGTGCTTTTCAGTGCAGTCTCCGGCACAATTCTTTTGTCGATTTCCATGACTGTCATATACTGCTCTGCATTTTCCGCAGAGATTTTTTCTCCCCTGGGAATTGCCGCCGTTACCACGCATACCTGTTCTTTTTCGTATTCCGTAAGCACTCTCTTTTCTGTCTGCAGCAAAAAAACAAATACTGCCATAGCCGCCACAAACGCTGCCAGGATACTTCCGTTCCAGATTCTATTCTTCCACGCCTGACTCATCTTCCGTTTTTTCATTCGTTTCCTCTCCCATATATTCACTGACCACATCTACCAGCTTACTTTTTTCAGCAGTTACTGTAATTCCCAGAAAACCTTCCACCGGATATGTGATCTCACTGTACACACCGGTATTCTCAATGGTCTGTCCCCCCGGAGTCCTCACTTCTCCCAGGGTTCCTTCCCATTCCAGGATCCTTCCGTCACCGTTTCGTTCCCACACCTGCACTTTTGTTCCCGTGACATTATAGATAATATAATTTCGTATCTCTACCTTTCCGGAAATCAGCTTGTGACCTACTGCTTCATAATTTTCATTTAACCCCAGATTTTCACGGACAGCAGAACAATATCCCGCATACGCCTGTTCCTGATCTGTGATATGTACCTTATGTGTGCTGCCATACTCCCGGATATCAATGACTGCCGATGCCAGATTGGACAGTGCCAATGCATCTTCCAGATACCGTGCGGATGCCTTGTACATTGCCAGTTGCAGCTGCATATACAACAAAATTGCCAGAAACAGTATCAGAAACAATCCCAGCACCCAGGAAACCTGTCCACTTTCTGCTTTTCCTGTCTCCTGCCGGTTCTCAGTTTTTGGCAGTCGATACTCTCTTTTCCCGTATTTCATAATGTCCGCCCAGCTTTCCGTGAATCTGCAGGATAATGCGTTCCCCATATCCTGCAGGTTCCAAAGTACTTCCCTCATAATCGATCTCTGTCAGTCCTGCCGTCTCCAGTTCTGCCGTGAGGTGTGCCTGCTCCGCCGGTTCCAGGTACCCTACCGTTTCCATTTTCAGCAGATAGGCCCTCGCCAGCTGTCCTACATTCTCTTTTGCCTGGAGCAGCTGCACATTCTGCAGGTAGTTCAGCATCACTACCGTCAGTGCCAGCACACACATACCCATCGTCAGCAGTTCTCCTATGTTCCCTGGCTGTTTCCCTCGTTCCGTCATCTTCTCTCCTATCCTATACCCCTGTCAGGATATCTGCCGCTTTGGTCTGCATCGCTGTTACAATGGTCTGTATAAACGTTGTCAGACTGTCCTTCATGACCACGCACAATAACAGTGCAATAATACACAGACCTACAGTGACCAGGATCCCGTCGATCCCCTGCTCCTGCCGTAAGGCATGTTCTTTTACTTTTCCCCAGATTCTCTGTAAATTCTTCATGTTTTGTCCCTTTCTTGTTTTGTTTTATTGGTATTTCAGAATTGCACCACTGCCCGGAACATATATCCCACACAGGCATATAAAATGATTCCCAGTACCGCCCCCAGCATTCCCAGCTGATAAAAAGTAATACTACGGTCCAGAGCACTTTTTTGCTGTTGAAGCACCGTAAGTTCCATATCCTTCAACTGCTCTCCCATGTCCTTCAACAGATCTACCGCCTGCCCCGACTCTCCTGCCTGGATCAGGGTAATGCACAATGCATCGATCTGACGGTTGTCAAATTTCTGTTGGAAGTCAGACAAAGCCGTAACCAGATCCGACTGTATGACCAGATCTCCGGACAGTTCCATCAATGCCTGCTGTAATCTCTGCGTCCGTACGCTCTGGCAGCATTCCGTCAAGGCATCCGTTACATAGACTCCGGCACAGGTCTGTACCTCCAGTGCCTGATAGATCAGCTGCAGATCCGGCATCATCTTACGATTGTCCTGTCGGTTCAGGTACAGCAATAACAGTTCCGGCACATAATACAGTCCCATTGCCGCAAGCAGTGCATATCCCCAGCCGATAGTTCCCAGTGTCAGTACTGCGCCAAGAGAAAGAAACAGGCGCATCAGCAGGTATTTTACCGGTGTAATTTTCTTCCCATAGTGAAATTTTGCACCGTTTTTCCTTAATTTCTTTTCTGTTCCGGTGACCCAGTTTTCATACCTTCGGCTCTCCCGCAGCATTCCGGTAAATTCCTCGCAGGCATGCAACACCGTTTTCGGCATTGTTCCCATACCCAGCCGGAACACAAAAATTCCTCCCAGCACCGCTCCCAACAGTTCGGGAATCCAGATAACTCTCCAGCTCATTCTCCACACCTCCCTGACTAGCGGCGAAAACCATACAGTTTTCGCAAAAACAGAAACAATATCAGTCCATAGATACCTGCTGCCAGATGCCCCGGTAAAGTCCCGGATACTATTTTCCAGACCGACACATCGATCAGCCGGTCCACCGTCAGCAGGGCGAATACCGACATTCCCAGAAGCAATGCCATATTGATACCTGCCTCTCGAAGCATCCCTTTGCGTTCCTCTTCCATGCGCAGATACTCCCTCGCGGAACGTCTGCTGCTGTCTACCAGTGTGGTCAGATCTGCCATGTAGCGGATGCTGATCTCCAGATTTCTGGCCAGTTCCTTTATCTTGGGATGTTCTATTCGTTCCGCCATGGACAAAAGTGCCAGCGAACTGTCTCCGGTCGTCTGTGCTTCATAGGCGCATTCCTCCAGTGCTCCTTTTAACGGCTCCTCCACATAACGGCTCACCTGACCCAGAACCATGGTGATCTCTCCCGCTGTCAGACTGTAATTCCCCAGAAAATTCAGACATTTCAGCAGATTTTCATTGGTCACCCGCAATTCTTCTGCCCGCAGTGTGCTCAGGAACAGATATTCCATGGCTCCGCATATCATTATTCCCAATAAAGCTACCTGGAATTTCCCGCTGCTTCCAAGCAACACTCCAAAGATCACCGTCATTCCCAGAAGATTTCCTACGATCCATTTCTCCGGGGTGCACGCCGGAAATCTGCGCCGCATACCGCAATAACAGAGAAATTCTTCGACCCGGCAGATCCAGGTATTGTTACGCTGTAGTTCCTGCAGCTTGTGCCGGTTTTCCAATACCCGCAGTCTTGCCGACTGATCCATCCCTTTTTTCGTCCGGGACAGCAGGCGTTTTGCCGTCTCTACCCACCGTATCCTTCCAAACAGAAGCAGAAAACCCGTAAATATTAAACAAAAGATCCATACGTATATGATCATAAGTCTCTCCTCTCATGTAATGGTCAAAACAATCTCTCATACTCCAGATTCTCTTTCTCCGCATTCCACCCCAGACAGGCGAAGATCTCCTTCACCTGGTAATGTTCCATAAACACCAGGGTCTGAAAGCAGTCCATCATTTTCATTAATTCGTTGCGGGAATAACGACTGTCATACATTGCATAGTCCACGATCTTCTCCGGCGCCCTGTCCGCAGAGGGTGCATGTACCGTAGCCGCACAGATCTGTCCTGTATACGCTGCATTCAACAGATACAATGCTTCTCCTCCCTTCACCTCACCTATGATAAAAAAATCCACGTCCATCGTCAGTCCCGCTATGCTGATATGTTTTAAATCATAATTCACACTGCTTTCCGAGGTTCCCGGAAGCGAATGAAGGAACATCATATCCGGATGAAACAGTGTGGTCAGCTCATCCGCCTGCTGTGCCACCAGAATTGCCATATCATCCGGAAGCGTCTCCTTCAACGCATTTAACAGTGTGGTTTTACCGGAAGAATTTCCTCCGCAGATCAGGGTCGATCCCTGTCGGAACCTCTGCACCAGCAGTTCTGCCGTATTCCTGTCCAGCATCTCTTTCTCCACCAGTTCTGTCATCATGGGAAAACTCTTCGGCACCTTCCGGATACACAGATAAGGTTCGCTGTAGGTATTGACAATGGGCATGGATAAGGTAAAACGAAAGATAAAGTCCGGATGACTTTCTGTATCCGTAAACCGTTGGATCGCATTCAGGTTAGAAATATTCACCTGATTTCTGGTTGCCACATAATCAATAAACTGCCGGTACTCCTTCTCCGAAGCAAAGGCAATTCCGGCATCCATACGTTTTCCTTCTCTCTTGATCCGGATACAGTCATGACTCACCACCCGGATATCCGAAATGCTTTTGTCATCCATGAGCGGTGACAGTCTGGAATAACCGAAAATATATTGTTCAAATGATTTTAAAAGTCTTTTCCTTTTCGTTGCCGGGAAATGATAATATTGATCGATATGTTTTCCTGCCTCCTGCAGAAATTCCTCCTTGCCCAACACACCCTTTTTTACCTGGATCAAAAGCACCTGTTTCTGTGTGATAAAATCTTCTACCAGCCTCTGCAATTCTGCATCAGAGGCGGTTTCTTCCCTTTTGTTTTCTCTTTCCTCCATACATCCTCCTGTTGGTTTTTCTCAAAATAATCCATTTTGCACTAATTAATACATTATGTGATTCCTGGTCGAATATGACCTGATATTTAGAATTTTGACCTCGACTGACCTGTCGGGTAATATGCAGATTACTCCCTTCCGTGGCATCTGTCAACGCCTCCGGAACTATTTTCTCATTTTCGGAAGAATGGCCAAAGAAAAACCGCATTCTGTCAGGTTAATTTCAAAAAGCCCGTCAGAATGCGGTCTGCGCATTTGTCTATTTTGTCTTTGTCTATTTTGCCATATCCGGCTCCCGTTCCTGCTGCCAAAGCAGTTTGTCGAACTCCTCCACCGGCATCGGCCGGTAGAATAAAAAGCCCTGTACATCGGTACAATTACAGCCTAACAGGAACTCCTTCTGTTCTTCCGTCTCCACACCTTCAATGACGATATGGGCTCCCAGCTGCTGCAGCATGGCAATGGTATTGCGGATAATGATCTGACTCTTATCTTTCTCCAGATCCCGGATGAATTCCCGATCGATCTTAATCTCATCCAATGTCTGATTCTTTAACATGTTCATAGTAGAATATCCGGTACCGAAATCATCCATGGACACCAGGAACCCTCGCTCCCGCAGGCTTTCCATGCGGCGATACATACCAACCTCGTCCTCCAGGAATGCGCTCTCTGTCAGTTCCAGCGGAACATACTCCGGCAGAACATCATATTCCTCCCTGAGACGGAGCAGTGTCTCTGTCAGTTTCTCATCATACGCATGCAATCGGGATACATTGATGGAAACGGGAATAAGTGTCCGGCCTTCCTTACGCAGCTTTCCAAGATAAGCAAACACTTTCTCCCAGATATATTCATCTACATTGATGATAAATCCGTTTTTCTCCAGTACGGGAATAAACTCTCCCGGTGGCACCAGCCCCTTTTCCGGATGCTTCCAGCGCACAAGCGCCTCGCCTCCGATCACTCTTCCGTCCCTCATATCGACCTTGGGCTGCACATACAACTGTAGTTCTCCGTTCTCCAGTGCTGACACGATATCATTTTCCACCTGGCGTTCTCGCATCTTCTGACTACGCATTTTTTCATCAAATACTGCATATGTCCGATATACTTTGCCTTTGATACTGTTCATAGCCATCGTGGCGCAATCTTTCAGATAGCTGATGGCAGGGGCTCTCTCCGGTGAGATTCCGATTCCAAAGGATGGTTGTACACGGTAAGCGAACGGAAAGTCAGTTATCTTTTTTCTGATCTCCCGCACAATAATTTCCAGTTCCTCTACTTCCTCATAGCTTGTACATAAACAAAAGATATCTGCTCTGATATGGCAGGCATAGCTATCCGGTCTGTTATTCTCATACCAGTCAAAGCAGGACGCAATAAATCTTAACAATCTGTCTCCTTCGTCTCTGCCGCAGAACTCATTCACAGCCTTAAACTGTACAATATCCATAATTATGACGCTGTATTTTTTATCCGGCTGCTGCTTGATCATTTCACCGCACAGATAGAAAAAAGAATTGATATTATGCAGATTTGTCAGCCCTGTTCTGTTATTTTCTACATTTTCTTCCGCCATTTTTCTAAGAGAATACAGATATAATTCTTCTTTTCCGGCATCTGTTTTCTGCGGCGAAGATTCAATGATTTCCTCTTTTGCTTTCTGATACGTCATAGGCACCCTCCTCAAAACATAAACCAGTCCCGATGAATGCTTTTATTATACTTCATTTTGGTGATTTTTTCTACTATATGCCGATTTTTATTGTTTTTTTTAGGAAAAATGATATAATATGGGTGTCTGTAAAGTTATTTCAGAGAGGAGCGTACTTTATGTTTTTACTTTTAGCCGGCGGACTTTTGATCATCCTTTTGGCAGTAGTGATCGCCGTAGTATCCTCCGTGGTATCCGCAGTTGCGGCAGCTACCGACGATGCAGAAGACTGACATTCCGGACTTCGGACTGTCAGTTTTCTTCGCCCTAGCTTTTCTTTTTCTCATCTGCTTCCACAGTATCTTTCAATAACACTTCTACTTTCCGTGTTTTGAATCATAATTACAATTCTACCACCAGCTCTGCATGGGCCAGCATGGATTCCCGGTGAGCAATCACAATCGTTGTCCGCCCCGCCATCATTCTGTCCAATGCTTCATTTACCAATTTTTCAGAGTTATGATCCAATGCCGAGGTTGCCTCATCCAAAATAAGGATAGGTGCATCTTTCAAAACAGCTCTGGCAATGGCAATTCTCTGGCGTTGACCACCGGATAACCGGTTTCCGCGTTCCCCCACCCGAGTCTCATATCCATCTTTCAGCTCCATAATAAAATCATGTGCATTTGCAAGCTTTGCCGCATTGATAATGTCCTCCTGACTTGCGCCAGGCCTTCCATAGCGAATATTTTCTGCAACGCTTACGTCATAAAGATATGGTTCCTGAGGCACATAACCTATCAGTTGCCGTACCTCTGCTAAAGGATATTCTTCATAAGCCTTTCCTTTGATAAAGATTTTTCCTTCCTTTACAGGATACAGGCCCAATATAAGCTTGGCAATGGTACTCTTGCCCTTCCCCGATTCTGCCTTAAGAGCCACACATTTTCCCTTGGGAATATCCAAATTGAAATGCTGCAAAACATCCTGCCTGCCATCGTAGGAAAAGGTTACATCCCGGATACTGATTTCCGCATCTCCCTGGAAGGAAATCGCCGATACACTCTCATAGCGTTCAGGTTCTTCCTCCATATCCAGAAACCCAAACACTCTTTTAGCATTTGCAAGATAATTTGCCATAGACGGAATATAAAGTCCCACCTGTAACAAATTCCAGCTCATAGATCCGTATAACAAATAAACTGCTGCCAGCCTGTCCACCGTAGTGATTCCCTGACTGACCAAAACAAGCCCCACCGCAATAAACACCAACGAGCCAAGAAGTTCAAAGATCTGATTCAGTCCATCCAGCCTGGCAGACATAAAGTTCCTCTTGTTTTGCTCTTTGCGATACTTTTCATTTTCTTTGATATATTGTTCTACCATCACAGATTTCAGGGAAAATATTTTAATCTGCTCTATGCCTGACAAAATATTGGAAATTCGTTCCGTAATGGATACATTGATGGTGGACATTTCCCAACTGACTCTTTGCATGGGTTCGATAAACAAGCCGTTTATCACAAGCAGTATAGCACTGGCGCCAAAGAGGCAGAGCGTCACCTGCCAACTGAGCATCAGCATTGCTGTCAGATAAAAGCTCATCATCAAAAATGGCATCAATACCCGCCGAAATCGAGAACCATAGATACCCTGGGCCCGTTCACAGTCATTAATCACCTTTGACATGAACTCGCTGCTGCCCGTCTGTTCATAATAAGAATACGGTAATCGCATACATTTGGAATATAGGGCCTTTTGTAAATCAGCGCCACCCTTTTTTGCCTCCATAGTATATACATAAAAGGACAGTGCATAAATAAAAAGCATCAGACATCCTATCCCTGCACACAGCAGCACCTCCTTTAAAAGTCCTGCAAACATATTCCTCTGTGCATAGTTTTCTACACGAAAAATAATATTTTTGAACAAGAGCGCAGTTATCATATCAAAAACAGACAAAGCTGCACTCATGAATATAATAGCCAAAAGATATCTGATAAATCCTGTCTTCATCATTTTCAACATCCGCCAAAGGATGCGTAAATCATTATCACTGTCCGCATCCCTGGGTCCACACTGTCTGATAATCACATCACTATATGCCATTTGTCCGTACCTCCCTTCTCACAATTTCCCCATTTTCAAAGACATATATCTCGTCTGCATCCGCAATAGTGTTCCGTCTGTGTGCAATAGTTATTACCGTCCGATTATGTGAAATTTCTCTCAAAGCCACCTGAATCTCCTGCTCCGTCTCCACATCCACTGCGGAAGTTGGTTCATCCAAAAGCAAAATAGGTGCGTCCTTTAAAAAGGCTCTGGCAATAGAAACCCTCTGTTTCTGGCCTCCGGACAATCTTGCCCCTCGCTCTCCCACTTCTGTGTCATAACCCTGAGGCAGTTTCATAATAAAATTATGAATATTCGCCTTTTCACAAGCCTCTATGATCTCTTCTCTGGCAGCACCAATCTTACCATACGCCACATTCTGGGCAATCGTTCCGGGGAACAAAAACACATTCTGGGACACCAGACTGATATGTTTGCGCAGTGCATTCATATCCCATTCTCTAAAATCGTGCCCATAAATACGGTATTGCCCGGCCTGTGGATAATAAAAACCAAACAAAATCTTCATAACGGTAGACTTACCTCCACCAGAATTACCGATAAATGCCACATTGCTGCCCCTTTTTATGGTCAGGCTAATATCCTTCAAAATCTGCTTTTCTTCTGAATACCCAAAATTCACATGCTCAAGTTCCAGGACGATCTCACCTTCAGGCGCAAAAACGCCTTTTCCAGACACCTCCTCTTCCTGATCAAGAATCTCCTGTAATCTTTTTATCGAAATACTGTACTCTCGGATAGAAGCAATCTGACCCGGGATATTTCCCATAGGTTTTGAAATCTGATCCAGCAGCATTGCATAGGCTAAAATTGTGCCAACAGTCATCCTTCCATGACAGGCCTCATAAATGCAGAACAAATAACAGCAGAGTTTTGGTATCCATCGCACCAAATCCCCCACAACAAAATTCATTGCCAGCACCTTGGTTCGGCGTGACTCATTCCGCACAATCTCATCTGCTATATCAAAAATACGTTTCTTCTGGAGTTCATATAAATGAAAGGTCCTGCCCACTGAAATCCCCTGAATTACATCATAAGCAGAATTTTCCAATTCATCATACAACTGCCTGCGCACTACGGCTATTTTCCCAACCATTTTGGTCAGTTTCCCTGCACTCCAAAACAGCAACGGATAGCAGATCATTGTCACCAACAACAGACGTACACTTTGTAATCCTATGTAACTGCACACAGTTATTATAGTAATTATCGCTACGAAAAGCTCCGGGATGCCCTCCGCAAATAATGCCTCCGTCTGGTACATATCCGACAAAAGTTTATTCATTAAAGTTCCCGTTCCTTCTGTATCGAAATACGGAATCCGAATCTCTACCAGCTTACTCACCAACATATTGCGTATATCTGTTTGCATGCAGATACTAAAGGTATTCTTGGAATAACTCTTGCCAAAAGCTATTGCCCCTCCCAATAGCATGAGAATAATAAATGGAATCATAAACTCCAGCAAGGCAGCCTTTTCTCCGGCAAATAAACTGTCCGTAGCGTCAGCAATTTTACTACTTCCAATCACAATTATCCGAATCAATAGATAAGAAAAAATTATATATAAGAAACAAAGATACCAATATTTTCGAATGGGATCCAAAAGCTTCGGATTTTTAGTGGTCATAAAAGGCTTCATTCGTACTTCTCCTTTAACGTAAATTATGCTGGAAACACCATCTCTTCTTTTCTCCCAAATGGTACATCAGTTTTTTGAAGAAAACCTCTGTATATACAGATAGAATGCTTGATTTTTCAGTTTTTTTGATATATTTTAGAAATAAAGCTGTTATTCCATTAAATACGCATAAGGAGAATTACCGTGCCGGCACCAATCCATCCAGATTACAATTTCAAGGTAAATCATAAGAAACGTGACAACCATTACTCTATGAATACCGCTGCATCCTATGAAAATATGTACGGCATTGGTTATATGATTTCCGGGGACCGTATCATCATTACTCCTCAAAAAACGGTAACTGTACATCCCGGCACAATTCAGTTCATTCACAAAAATCTCATACATCGTACTACTTATATTTCTGAGGGAATCTATGAAAATATTGATATAAAATTTCGGGAATCCGTGGCAGAATATATCATTTCCGTAATCGGGCAGGAGCGTTTTAATATGCTTTATGACCAAATCAGCATTACTCTCACTCCACAGGCCATCGAACAAATCGATCAGCTCGTTAAACTTATAGAACATGAATGGAATAATTATGACAATTACTCCAATACCATTATTCAGGGACTTGTTATACAATTTTTCGTAACAGCATTACGCGGACAAACGTTTTCTTCCCAAAATGATGTCATTCTGAAAGAAACTCATTTTTCCTTAATAAATGCAATCCATTACGTTCAGTGCCACTATGTAGAGGATCCTTCCCTGAGAGAAACGGCAGAGGCAGTACACCTGTCTGATTCCTATCTTTCCAGACTGTTTACATCCCGTTTGGATACCACCTACTCCCGTTTCCTCACAGGGATAAAAATTTCTCATGCCATGGCATTACTTGTTAATACAAATCTGCCCATTATGGAGATTGCCGGTCAATGCGGTTATGACAACAGCAATTATTTTTCTGATTCATTTAAAAAAATTGTTGGTGTTTCTCCGTTAAAGTACAGAAAGCAGATAAATAAATAAAAGAACAGACTTTTTCTGTCTGCTCCTTTAACTAATTTCTTTGTGGGTATCAAGCCTTACTTAGAGGTTTTAATCAATCCGTTTACCTTTTCGTTACATACTTCTGAAATCTGCTCTTTGGTTTCTCTGGTATTGTATTATATGCTCTGAAATCTTTTTCTTGGGCATTGCTATTTTTCAAAGTAAACACAATATGCAAAATTATTTTATATTTTAAAATCCATTCAAACGTCCTCTCAGTTCTTCCTGAATTCCATATGCATCTAATTTTTTCTTTCCACCTTCTGTCTTTATATATACCTCTCCTTTGGACGTAGAAAATAAAATGTCATTTGTCCAACTTTTTACTACTACTTCTACAGCATACAACTCCTCAATAATCTTGCTCTCGTCAGCTATGTTTTGAAATATAACTTCAACACAATCTGAGCTTACATATGGTTTCATCTGTCCGACTCTTTCAGCTATCTTTCTACTTATAACATCCTGATCATCTTTAGATAATTTTACTCCCTTCACTATTCTTTTATCACTTATCCCCCACTTTATTGTTCCTATACCAACGACACGACTATTTAAAAAAGCATTAATGTATATCTCAGCAACATCAATTATAGCGTTTATTGGACTACTACCCTTTATTTCCTTATACTCTATATTTCTCTTTTCAGTTTCCTTCACTTCCTGATTTAACATATACTTTACAATTATTTTTCCTTCTTCGTTTTTTTCTTGCCCCCTCATTATTTGCTTCATATTATTTTTAAAAATTTTATTATAATCAAATTGAGGTCGAGTAGATATTATATCTTTGCAGGTTCTTATCAAGTATATTACATTTTCTTCTGTTTCTTCAGTTATAGTGGTAGTTAAAATAATTTGAACATCTTTTAATCTTTTCATAACTTCTATCAAATTATTTCTAATTTTTGAATCCACTTTAGCAAAAGGTGCATCTAATAATATAATACTATTTGAAGGAATAAGATATAGCAAATTTAAAATTTGTATAACGCTTTGTTGACCTTGAGACATATATACCCCTTCATATGCCAAAGAAAAATACCTTTCCATATCAACATTTTTTAATAATTTCATCGCATTCTTTATCATTTTAGTATTCAATTGACAATCATAATCCAGAAATTCTCCACTAAAAATAAACACCTTGTTTTCTTCCATTCTTGCAATTTTCTTTATATCTGCAAAAGATGATACAAAATATCCAGATTGTCCTTTTTTATATACCTTTTTTAAAACTAATTTTTCTTTGGAATCATGCAAATTCATACATATATATGCTTCTTGATTTTTATTCGTAAATTTGATTATTCCAGAATCGTGAAATAATGAATACAATAGTGCAAGTAAAGTTGTTTTCCCAACCCCATTCTCCCCTTGTATTATATTTATACTTTTATCAAATTTTAAAAATAAATTTTCCCATAATCCTAAATTCGAAATTTCTACTGTATCTATTATCATCTTACGTGTCCTTTACATAGTTTTTGGCTCTCATTTTATATATAATGGCAATAATAACTTTTGACACTCTTACTTTATTTCTCGAATATACATCATTATTAAATTCAACCCATGCCATACCCTTTCTCCTAATCATAAGCACTACACAAAGCAGATAAATATTTGTTTCATTTTAGTTGTCAATTTTTTATTTTACTCAATTACTTCCCATTCACCGGCTTTAGTAGCACCTTTTCTTGTAATTTCTCCAGATTTCTTCATCAATTTAATTCGATAGCGCACTGCCTCTGCTTTCACATTCAGCATCTCTGCTATTTCATTAGCACTAATTGCCGGATTTTCTTTCATTAACTTCTTAATTTCTTTGGTAATTTCTTTGGTAATTTCTTTGGTAATTTCTTTGGTAATTTCTTTGGTGACATCCGAACTCTTCTGCTCTTCCTCACGAATAGCTGCAAATTCATCATTAATCATGACCACTGCCATTGTATAATCATCAGTGTCGTTATCCGGCAAAAATTGCAATTCCGGTGAATGATTCTCTTTTAATGCATCCTTCGCACGTCGAATTCCCGAACCATATGACTCTATCAAATCCAGTGCAAAAAACATTTCTTTTAGCTCCGGATTCAAATACTGCCGATCATCAAATCGGGTTTCTTTATTCATTGCCTCAATTGTAACAGGAGGCACAGGCCGATTGTGGTTCACAAATGTTATTCTATCATTATAAATATAAATACCGATATAATTAGGTGACTCATACTGTTTGTGCAAAATACAATTTGTTGCCAGTTCCTCAAAAACCGTTAATGGCCAATTATAAACGATTCTATGTTCTATCGTCTCGCTATCCCTAACAGTATAGGAAGCCATAATATTGTCCTTAAAATATCGACTAACCTGCTTTGCCTGTATCCAAATCGGACCATCAAAAATTTTAGCTTCCATCTTATCCGTTCCAATAGCTTCCCTAATTATTTCCACATGAGCATAAGGTATGAATTTATCTGGTTTCTCTGTAAACATTAATACAGCAAAATTTTTCGCACGATACCCACCATATTCACTTTCACTAATTAATCCCATACTTTTTGCCATATCCAGTTTGGACTGATTTCTGATATCTTCTCTAGCATTTGTAGAAATCAAGTACTCCTTCATATATTCGTAACTCAAATCATCCAGAGTTGCTGTCTCATTCAAATTGGAGCTGAATACATCATGAGCAAATTTACGTAACAATTCATATTCCTCTTTAAAATTTGGCAAACGGCTATCTCTTTTTACTCTGATGTATCTACCGGCTTTTAATGAAATATCTTTGTCACTTTCTGCCTTATCACTTGTCTGATAAGGTCCGGAAGTTCCCGGTTCTACTGCTACAATAATATAATTCCTATCATCAACAACATCTGTAATCAGATGATAACTCACCTTAGGATAAATATTCGCCAATAATTGTTTCAACGAATTTTCTGTACTTTCTATCAACGATTCTTCTATACCATAAATAGGTCTTTTCGGAATGGCTTTTTCTCCCGTCTTTGGATCATTTACTTCCTCTATTCCAATAAACAGCAAACCAATCTCTCTATTCATGTAATTATTGGCAAATGCACAGATTGTCTTTAATATCTTATCTTTAAAAGTCGCAGACTTTTTATATTCAATATAATCATTTTCTATGCTGCCTTTTTCCAGAATGTCATGGGCCATTCTTTGAATATCTTCAATTCGCATATGCTTCTACCTGCCTTTTTGGTTATTAATATCTCCGAGAGTTCTCCGTTTTAAAAAATCCCTAAACTTATCTCTATTAAACTAAACAGATAACGCAATAACTCATCACATCTATTACTAGCAATGACATATTCCAATAATTCATCCAAATACCACCCAACTGCTTTCATTTCCATACTTTCTAGACAGGCCAAATATATTGTAGATTTCAACTAACTTCTGTCCAGAAAGATACTTTATTTTATACTATCCACTAAACTAATCTCTACTGCTCCGCAATTCTTGCCGCCAGGTCTTCTAAGTACATCCAGCGTTCCATTTTTTCTTCCAGCTGCTGTTCCGCAGCCTCTTTTTCCTGTGTTAATTCATTCAGCTTTACAAAATCACTTGCATATTTTGAAAAATCCGCTTCTAGCGCAGAGATCTTATCCTCTAATGCTGCCATTTCGCCTTCAATGGATTCATAGTCTTTCTGTTCCTGGTAAGTGAATTTTAATTTGCGTTTCTGTCCGTTTTTCCAGTTTTTAGAAGTAGTTTCCTCATCGGCGTTCTTCGGCTGGGATGCTGCCGCCGTTCCTGTGCTCTCTGTGTTCCCCTCCGCAGCTTTCCTATTGGCATAATCTGTGTAACCGCCCTCATACTGCACCATGCGGGTATCCTCCAGGGCGAAGATCCTGCGGACCACACGATCCAGAAAATACCGGTCATGGGACACGACGATGACGATGCCTGGGAACGTGTCCAGATAATCCTCCAGTACCTGCAGGGTGGCAATATCCAGATCGTTGGTAGGCTCATCGAAAAAATGTAGCCCCTTCCCTATACCTCTCTATTTTACTGGACTTAACAGAATGTACAACTGTGTTTCATGTTCTTCTTTTCATTTTATATAAAAGAAAACGCATAGTCAATCCAACCATGCGTTTGTAAATGGATTCTTTCGAAGCCATAATATTCGATTTCATTTATGTTGTTCTGCCTACAGCATTCTTAAAATATTTGCATTTTTCTTTTCCAACGCTTTTTGCATTCTTTGGTTTTCCATCTTAAGTTCCTCATTTTCTCCCCACAGTATTTTCATCTGTTCATGCAGCTTCACAATTTCATTGTCCATAGCCATATCCAGTATCTCTCTCCGAGGATCAACCATGCCAACCTGTTTCTGCATCGCTTCATCCAGCAGATTTCGCACGGTAGGATTTTTGTAGAAAAAACCTCTCGACAGTCCTGTCTGTGCCATCAGCTTTGGAATTGTCACCTTTTCCCCTTCTTCCATCATATCCAATATCGTTTTTCTGGCGAGGTCGATTTTCTCCCTGCTGACCTTTTGGTTACATTCCACCATTTTGTCGTATTTGCTCATATTCTTCCTCCCAACCATCCAAGCTTTCTTTCATCTGATCTGATAACATCTTCAGCACTTCTCTCGTATCATCTGCCAGAGCTTGGTTACTCATCTTTCGATAATACTTTACGTTTCTGACAGATCTATGCCCCAATAGTTGTGCTATTGTCCAATCGTCCAGATGCATCTCTGACAATTTCACGCTGTAATAATGTCTATACAAATGAGATCCAAATCCAAATAAATTACCGTTATCATCCCGGATATCCTTCTCATGGATCATTTTCACAATCCGGCTTTGTATCGTACCGTATTGCAATGGTTTTGCAGAATCCTTATCATTAACAAAAATGTACTTTGTTTCTCCGTACTTCTCTCTGGTATAAGTAATGGCCATTCTGATTAACTGCGCCAGTTCTGCGCTGATTGGTTTCTCATAAGTACTACTTTTCATTTGCCGTATCCGTATGATAATGTTCTCTTCTTTTTCATACAGGCAGTCCGTTTCCAGCGTAAGTGTATCTGATATTCTGGTTCCCAACATCTGGTGGATGATCATAATTCTGGCCGTCTGCTCGTCCATCTCCACAATCGCTGCGTTCAATCTCTTCAGTTCTTCATTAGAGTATGTCCTAAACTCTCCTCTACGTGCAGGCGGAATATCTCTGTTCAGAAACAGCATACCCAGATTTTCATATTCACAGGCGTGACCTATACTTTCCAATATAGATCGGAGTCGGTTCAACTCTGCATGAAAATATTTCATTCCAACATCTTCCGTTCTCAAGTAAGTCAGATATTCTTCTATAATATCGTGCTTCAACTCCACGCAGGATTGTATCTGTGGTTGTTTTTCTTTTAAATATCTCGACAGCCGCCTTATGGCTGTCATTTCCTTTTTTACGCAGGCAATTGCCTCACTTTGAAGATTTAGATAAATTCCTTTTTTTAGTTCCTCCCGTATACTTTTCTGTGATATTGCAGTGAAATCGATTGATTTTACATTTTTAACAGGATTGTCCTTATACGGTATGTCCAATTTCTCCAGATGCCAAATATCCTTCTCTTTTTCCGCCACCCCATTCTGCATCATCCTTCGTTCATTGACAAAATCCAGTATTGCATCCAGATATCCAAACTCTCTCGTCTTTGGAAAAGTGGCGGTTCCATATACGCCTTCCCGCTTTTTGGTAATTTCTATTCCTTCCTGAAGCATCCATGCCTTCAGCTTTTTCATCCACACTTCTTTTTCTATATCAGCCAGACTTTCCACATTTTGAGCATACCTGTTTAAAAAACGGCATATTTTTCTGTATCGGACTCTCTCTGCACAAAAGGTCACTATATTCACCTTTTGACTTCTGTCCACAAGAAAATCTCTCACTTCTGTCCGTATACTCGCTGCTGTCAATTCATTCAGATCATAGAACGGGTCCCCAGTTATATACTTCTCCTGCTGTTTCGTCAACGCAATCGCTCTGTACTGTGTCATTTCCCTGATATAGATTCTGTTCTCCATTTTCCGCCCCCTTTCTCAGACAACTTGCCAGACTTTTTCTCTTGAAATACTCTTCATTAGCGTTTTCTATTCTCTTTGGCATATAATCCAAATATTGAAGTGTCATTTCTTCATACTCATGCCCCAGATAATCCCGAATACTCTGTATCGGAACACCAACATCATAAAATGTTGTTGCCAGCGTATGACGATAGTCATGACTTTTGAAAAGATATTCGCCATTCTGAATATTGCATTCTTCACAGAGTCGTTTCATTGTTTGTTGAAAAGTTGTTTTTCTGTATGCCCCACCATTTCGATTCTGAAATATATATTCCTCAGCCTTTCGTTGGTATTTTGTAATATAAACCTGCATCAGCTGATACAAAGTCATCGGTATCGGTATGCGCTTATAGGTTCGCATTTTGGTCTGATATACCTGTATCCAGGCATCCTTTCCCTGAAGATAATAAGCATTTCCCTTCAATGTACATACTTCACTGATCCGAAGCCCTACTCCCCACAGATGCAGATACATCAACCTCACTTCCTCTGGAAATCGGTATAGATTCCGCCGAATCTGATCCATGGTTTCCTGCGCAACACTTCGATCATGATGTTGCATGAAGGTTTTCTTGAGGTAATAATTCGGATCAAACGGTATGGCTGTGATATAGTCTTTAATTTGTAAATATTGGAAAAAGTGCAGAATACACATAACCTTCTTATTAAATGTATCCGCCTGCACTTCCCGCTGTTGTTCACTTCTGAGCCATGCATCCATCTGCTGTTCTGTCACCATACAGATATTTTCCGTCTCCGGCTGATTCATATCTCCCAGAAATTTTCTTACCACAAGAAACTCTGTTCTCAGGTTGCTGATAGAGAGGTTTGTAATTCCGATGCCATATCTTAAATACTTTTGTAGTAGTTTTCGGTTCTCTTTATTCGTAACCTCTGCAAAGGACAGCGACATTACGGGGGCCGCTGGATCTATTCTCTCCGGCTGCAGACGCATCCGCTCCATATACCACACATTCGCATCCCAATGAATTTCTTCTGCTTCCATAAAAAGCGCTCTGCCGCACCAGAACGTAACCCCTGCATAATAATGACGCTGATATTCTGTTGCAAATGTTTTCTGGAATCTTTCGATTTGATCTATTTCCAATTTCTCCAGATCTTCGATCTGTTCCAACACACAGAAATCGTATAATCTTGCCAGTCCACCAAGCTGTGCATGCATCCTCTCACTGTTAGCTGCATTTTCTATAAAATAATGCAATATCTGAAATATCTGCCTTTTTAGTTTTTCAGCCGCTTTCAAGGTAAAATCCCATGCTAACAGGTTTTTATTGTTTTCCTTGTAAAATCTTTCTGCTATTTCTATATTGGGATGATATGGGAGATAGAGTATTTCATCCGCATACTCTGGTCGTTGTCTCTTCCCTGCCAGAATTATCTGAGATTGCTTTCTGAGAGAATGTAATTTTACCCGATCAAACGTTTTTATGTATGATTCACAGGAAGTCTTACTCATCCTGTGTTTTAAATATTCACGGTATTTTTCTCTCCAATAATAATTCAGTTCATTGATCTGCCAAATTTCATTTTCTATCATGAACTGCTTTAATTTATTTCTATAAGAAACTGTAGTTACTTCGCATTGCTTAAGTTCTGCTTCTAACTGCGCTGTTAATTCGTCTATATTGGCCTGTGATGTTGTCAGTCGCAGCGCTTCCGCAAGCATAGATCTTCTCCTTTACAGTAATCTGTCAATCCCATACAGTTCCGAATGTTTTTCATAAAACTCTTTACTCGCTTCCAGTAATTTGTCATCCAGATTTCCAAGATATTTTATCGTAGTATCCAGGTGCTTGTGACCTAATGCCATGCTGATCATTTCCAGATTCCAATTCTCCTGTCTTCTGGATTGTGCAAAATATCGTCTGAGCATATGTGGAGTAATCTTATGTCCTGTCTTTTTCTCCATTCTCTTGAGCATATCATATACGCTCCCTACCATCATGGGTTTGCCAGCCCTATCCCCTTCAATATTGATAAATAAAAATGTCCCACGTTGTAGCAGCTTTCGGTACTCGTTCAGATAACTCAGTAAAAACTCAAATGTTTCATCACTGATTCTCGCTCTCCGATGCTCTGCGTTTTTTGCTCTGGCTTCATTTTCATTGTCATCACGAAAATATACTCTGACAGTCTTGCGTTGATAATCAATATCCCTTGTATAATCTACACCCAGGATTTCTCCAATACGAAAACCCGTTTCCGCAATCATCAGTAAAAGCAACTGATCTCTTGTATTTGTACAAGCTTGTAGGATCTCTATAATCTCTACTTCCTCGGCCGCTCGGACATTTCTCTCTTTTGGTTTGAAATACCCTCTAAAAGTCTGTGATCGGATCGTCCTTTTGATTCCCACACTTGTTGCCACCGTCACCTGATTGTAGCTTAAAACCTTTAAATACTTGATCTGCCCACACTCCGCCATATATAAAAAGAACCCGAACACACTTTTTAAATATGCGTTGCAGGTTCCTTTTCCAGTGCTTTGTTTCCTATGTTTTTCTAAATGTCTGCCTTCTAACAGCCAATACAAAAATTGTACAAAGTGTCTATTTTGCTCCTCATACCCCAGTTCTCCTACCTCAATCAGTTCCAGTTCCTGCTGACTGAGATATTCCATATAATAGCTCAATGCAAAGGCAATTCTTCTCACCGTATTGGGAGAACAGTTCGTATCTATTTTGTATTTCAGATATTTACTGGGATGTAAAACTATTTCATAGCTTTCGTTATCCTGTATGTAGAACAGCTTATGTCTACCTTCCGTCAGCGTCTTTACCGCATATTGTTTCACGATCCGTTCTCCTTGTATTTCGGGCTTTTCTACTCCATACACTACCACATACCGGTAATTATATCCAGCTAATTATTCTCCTATCATGCCTTTACATTCCCATCATCTGCTGCTCTTCTACATGTCTACTCCACTCCGATAATTCCTCAATGAGACTGCTACACGTTTCAATATCAGTCTCGTATCCCGGAACATTCTCCATAAGCATATCTTCCCGATATCTATTAATTCCGCCGATTGCTTCCTCTTTGATTTCGTCGGAAACTTTCTCACGCTCAGTACCCTGTAATGCCTCCCGGTTCCCTTCCAGCATTCTCTCAAAAGGGCTTGTATACTTTTCTGCGATAATGTCATCACAGTTTGCTTCATGTCCTTCGACACAATAGTATTGTGCCATTCCAGTAGAGAACCGCTTCCATCCCTTCAGCTTGTCCCGATTTCCTTCTAAATCCGTTAATGCAAGAGAATTTGCATATTCTAAAATCACAGATAAAGTTCTTTTCATCTTACTTACAGTAAGTTCTTCTGTTTTTTCCAAATCCATTTTTCTTTTCTCCTTCCCCTGTTTTTAAGGGATAACCCCATTATTTGTAATACCTCCCGCGTTCCTACGGCATACTCATTTCTGCCATTGTCACCGCTTCGTCCTCTTGCTGAAAATACTTATCCGCCACGCTTCTGTCTACTGCCAGCACTTCTCCCGGTTCTTCATCTCCACACTGGATCGGAAACAGAAGTTCCTGTAATTCCATACATAATTTCCGGCTCGTACAGGTATTAATGAAGCAGCCAAAGGTATTCAGTTCCAGATTATCCGCAATATCTGTGAAGACCATGCTTTCCGCTTCCGCCATATACGTTCCGATATAATTTGCAATATTCTCTGGAGTCATGGAAATGTAATGCTCCTTCCTTGCCCCACCATCCATCGGGTACACATACGCATACCCCACTTTCTCTGTTGCCATGATTTTCTCAATCATTTCCCGATCTTCTTTTTTCATTTTCTACTTTCCTCCGTTTTGTCCTTTGGGTAACCTTAATACCACAAGAATACGGCGGAAGCCTCCCTCCGCCGCATGAATTCTGTTATTAAGTCTTACTGCCATAATCCTTCACTTTTAATACTCTGGTTCCTATTCGACACTACTCCCCGGAACCGAAATGCCGCAAAGACAGAAAGAATAAACATCAAGGCATTTGCTGGGCAGTCAATCCAGACTGTCTGCGGTTCCTACCGTAAAAGGCAGACAGACATCACAGGAATCTCACCTCCACCACTGCGTGCTGGCTAATCTCAAGGAGTATCATTATAGACCATTTCTTTCTTCGCACCTGTCTACCACAGACCGGCTGTATCCTCGGTTGTCTCGCTCAACTCCTTAGATGCAATCTTTTTTACATTTGACATACAAATGCAGGAGTATCTTCGCGCCCCGTTTACGGCTCAAGAAATGGCTAATGTATCTGGATTGCTGGGTATGGCTGGCAAAGCACGGTGTAATTCTGTGTTGCTCTCGAAGTAAGTGTAAAAACTCTTCTCCGGCATTTGTCAATGTGCGTATCATGAGAAGATTTTCGGAAGAGACCATCCGTCCGATAAAGCACCTCTCATAAGGTACTCACACAAAATCGGCGTTTGACACCCCTCTACTCAAAAAATTTTTTTAAAGTATTTATAGATCCCCGGATAGACTTCCAAACAACATTTTGAGAAACACCCAGTTTATCAGCAATTTCTCTAGTTGTCATTCCCTTAAAAAAATAAAGATGCAGTCGCTCTTTTTGTACTTCCGTGAGTGACTGCATCGCTTTTTGTAAAATCTCTATTTCAATCTGCCTGATTACCATATCCTCCAGAGAGATCCCTGTTTCCTTGATTAAATCTTCTGTCATTCCTTCCACATAACCGTTTACTGTTATGTGCCGTAAATCCCTCATTTCTTCTGCATGAGTTTCTTTTCGGAAAGTATTAACCAAAGCTTCATAGACCTCCTCGGTGACATATGTATATTCAGTTTCGCCGACTGCATCTTTGTAGAAATCCTTTATTCTAATCTTTATACATTTTGACATTTTGTATTCTCCATTTCTAAAATTCTTGAAGTGAAGAACACATGGCGGATCTCTGCCTCTATGTATACCACAGAAGACTCCAACTAAAAACACAATCCATTACTCCGGATGTATACTAAAAACGTAATGATTGTATATATGGTGTCTTACTTTGGATAAATATCAAAAACCCCTCCAAAATCACTTTCGGAAGGGTATACTTTTCTGTTTTTATTAAACTATTCAATCCTATATATCGTGAGCAAAAAATACTATTTGTCCACCAAAAAGACATTCTTCTACAAATTTTCATAAAACCCTCCACCTCACTAATGTTTTTCACATTATCCTGCAAAGCGGAGGACAATATTTCCTTTTTTACTAAACAATGCTATTTATTAACTGAATTTATATTACTTCACACAATTCGGATAAAATTTTAAGTATATCCTGAATCTTACTCGTTTGTTTTGGTTCCAGCTTTTCTAATACACAAATAATCTTTTCTTTGCCGCCACTTCCCGCATCCTCACCAAGCATAATATAATCACAGCTTACAGATAAAGCTTTCGATATTCTACATAATGTATCAGCAGAAAATCCCTTCTTGCCCATTTCTATCTCATAAAGAAATTTAGCAGAAATATCCACTTTTTCAGCCAAACCTTCTCTTGTATAATTTTGTATTTCCCGGAGTTCTCTTATCCTTGCCCCAACTTCTATATTCGACATAATCTACCTCCAGATGCTATAATTCTACATCTTATTACCAGTAGTGTTAAACCGTCCGTTGTTCATACACTCTATACCTCCAGTTCTAAGTTTACATCATAAACAAATAAGTCATAACTTATTTACTTAATTAGTAAAAAAATTGTCCGAAAATCCAAGGAATTCCTCTCTGAAAGCTTTACCATATGCTTATTTATCCATTTTTGTATGTCAGTAAAAAAAACAATATATTCAGTTCAAAATGAGGTTTTTTCCGTTTTATGGGATATTCTTGGAATAGATGAAGGGAGATCTTCGTATGGACAGGATAAAAAAATATATTAAAGGCAAATATGGATTAAGTAATTATCAAATGGCTCAACTTACCTTTGTAATCAAAAGTACTTCATCAGAATTAAGCAAAATACTACTGATGAGTATTGCATTTCAAAACCATCTAAAACTATATATTTTCTTATTAATAATAATGTGTTTTTTAAGAACATTCTCCGGTGGTCTTCATTTTTACACATACCAAAAGTGCCTACTGGCATCTACCACATATATGGGAATTATCATCTTCTTTTTTTCAAAAATATTGCTTCCTTTATATGTACAATTGCTTTTATTAGCCGTGTGTATTATGTCCTGCTATTCAATAGGGCCGGTTCTCTCTAAATACCGAACTCATTTTCCTAGAAAGCAATTATATTTTTGTCGTAATATCACCTGCCTTAACATTTTTATGTATGCATTAATCCTATATATAATCCCTGAAAATCCCTATCTTGCAGCAGGGGTTTGGATGATTATATTGCATTCGCTTCAATTGTTTGTTGCGAAAATACAAAAGAAAGGAGAGACAACACAATGATAGCGCATATCTTAGTAACTGTTGCAGCTTTTTCATGGATCGTGGATACTTCACTCCCCAGTATTGTTTTATTTGGAGAATATCCCTACCCCTCTGAAGAAAATGAATAATTAGCAGGAAGACGGATAAGTTTTTATTACTTATCCGTCTTCGCTATTTCCAGAGTGAATTCTACCCAGTTTTCACTGTCATCTAATTTATTTCTGCATACAATATTTGCGTCGTATTTCTCACATAACTCTTTAACATTATATAGTCCAAGTCCACGATGATTTCCCTTACTACTTTTATCTATCTGGAACCAAGATTGAATTTCGGCATAACTCACATACAAATAAGGATTGGAAACATTAAATATATATGTTACCTCTTTTTCCATAAATTGAAATTTTAGCTGTTTTATTTCTATTGAACTCTCTTGTGCCTCTACCGCATTATCAATTAATATTCCCAATATTTCAATCAAATGATAGATTGGCATTACACATTGGGAAAAAGTACCTTTTATATCACAGCGTATTTTCACTCCCGTTGTTTCCGCCACTCGAAACTTTTCATATAGGAATCCAATAACAACACTGTCCTTCAAATATAGCAACTTATTGTATTTATTTTCGTCACAAATCTTAGAATAATACCGCTCTTGTTCTGCAACTAGCTCCTCATATGAGCGGCTTGTGTATTTTATAGACAGTAAAGCTGCTAAATGATTCTTAAATCCGTGTTCCCGTAATCTTACAGAAGTCAATAAATCTTCATATTTTCCCTGCATCGTCCGATTTAGCGATAATTCATTTTTAAAATTCTCGGCTTCTTCATTAGCAATATGCCATTTACTTACCCCCCAAAGAAGAACAATCAACATAGGTACCGAAATAGTGAAGAATGCTAAATGTATTTGTTTACCAATTTTATCTTCTAACATGATCATCAGGATAACAGCCATAACCGTTCCCAATATTATAGCAATATAAGTATCTCTTTTCATAAAAATCTCATGCAGTTTATGTATCCTAACTAATGGTAGAATCCATATTGCAGCAGCTAAAACCACCCCATTTGTACTTAACATTTGCAATTCAAGATTATTTGAAAAGAGATATGAACAAGGAAATATCGCTATATATTGCAAAACTACTATGACTATTAGTAACAGTAAAACACTTACTATTGATCCAATGACTGAGTCATTATATTTACGAACACAATATATCCCTATAAGTATGTATATTATTATTGTGAACAAATTACTAAGTCCATAATATCTCACAAGTTCTACAATAGTTAAAGACATCAAACACAGCCCGACTGAATCAATATTCAAGCATACTTTTCTATTGTATATTCTTTGAAGTGTAACAATTATTGCAATATATTCGAGCATCAATCCCGCATGATATAACATTTATTACAAAACTCCTTCTCTTCCTCCTTCTTTATGGCTATACACGTTCTATACATCTATACCTTTTAGTTTTTTCTTAAATCTAATACCTATTCCAACTCGGCCATAGCCATTTTTCAATTTAATCACTTGATTAGGAATATCTAAATTATCAATATATTTTTGATTAATTATTGTATTTCGGCTGCATTGAATAAAATCCGAGCAATCCAAATCATCCAAAAATTTCTTTAAAGTTATATATGGAATCTCAAGAGGGTCACTCTGCTTAGTGTGAATATGCATTATATGATTAATACTTTCTGCGTAAACAATGTCTTCACGCTCAACAGCCAAAATAATTCCGTCTTTTCTAAAATATAGCGTTTTGGATATATTCCGGGATTCTTCAAAACGTAGGCATTGTTCCACCAACCGCTTAAGTCTTTCTACATCAAACGGCTTTTCAATAAAACTATAGCAATGCAGATTCTCATAAGTGTATAATTTTGCATCTTCTAAAGATGTAACAAATACGATCGGCACAAACTCATAGTGATTTATTTTTCTAATATTTTCCACAAACTTTAGTCCAGATGAATCTCCTGGTCTATTTCTATCTAGAATAATATCCACAATAAACAAGTCAATTACCCTATCCATAGCGCACTGATATGCATCTTTCAACTTGCAAAATGAAAATATTGCATTTCGTTCATCAAGATCCTGAACAATCTTCGTAAGATTATTTAGTGTGGTAATGTTGTCTTCCAGTATCAATATCTTTTTCATATTATGTCCTTATCATATCTGTTTGATAATATCCATTATTTGTACACCATTTTCTTCAGTTGTTTCCAAAAGAGAAGATATTTCGTTAAGCATGGTATTTTTATCCTTCAATACTACTGCTGGAGATATTCGAAACAAGTTGTATAATTTCCAAATAATTTCACTATCTGGCAAGCATCTGTCTTTCTCTAATTCACGAAATTTCTTAATATCTACTCCCAGCTTTTCAGCCATTGGCTTTTGCCGACTTCCTGTCATATGCCTCATAACAAGAAATATGTTAGATGACCTTTTATAATCCGATATTAATGGCACATATTTTACCCTCTTCACAACTTCCTTCCACTGCTCAGTATTGGATCTGCAATCATTCAAAACCATTAGAGAATAAGTAATACCTAAATAGCAACACAATTCAACATATGTGCATTGTCGAAAGTACTCAACATACTTTCCGGAACATCTATATCCTGTGAAAATATAGAAAATATCTATATTGGCTTTAGAAAGATATTTTAGTTCTTCATAACTCAGACGATGTAGCCCTTTTTCCACTTTACTGTAGTTGCTTTGTGTAATATGAACTAGGCTCGCCATTTCTTGCTGAGACAGGCCCAAGCGTTTTCGCTCTTCTATCAGTCTTTCTAACACTTCATTATACGTTGCACTCATAGGTAATCTTCCTTTGAACAATAATTCTATTTGTACCTATTTTAAGTCATTGTATATACCTATTTTGCACCCATATAAGACTATAATATTTTATATAGCAAAAACTCCCATACACTTGTATGAGAGTTTTAACAAATAACCTTATTAATAATTCTTCTAATTATTGATTTTATTTAAAATATATGGCATACTGCTATTTGGTACTTGTTTTCTAATTTCCTCAATATTTTGTTGCTTAATAAGCTGTCTTACCGTCGAGGCACTTACTATTTTCCCATCTATTTTTTTCCTAGAAATGATATTCAATTCAACATCATACGTAGGCAGTTTTTCTTTGAGCATCACATTATATTGTCGAGTGATATTATCAATTGGTTCATCCCCAACAAATCTTATTGATATATTCAGAGCAGGAGCTATATACTTTCCAAAAAGCATAATATCTAGTGCCGGATTTATTATTGCATCTTGCAGTGCCTTTTTATCAAAATATTCACCAAACGTAATACTCGAACCGATACATTTGCCACTCGGAAATACATATACGTTATCATATTGTCGGCAAAAATTTCTCACCATTTGTATTCTCTCTGAAAAGGGGAAAATAGATTTGTCTTCTTCTACAACAAAAACATACAAAATATCAACGCGTTTCAAACTTTCCTCTATTAAATAGGCATGTCCATTTGTAAAAGGATTACCATTCATAACTATGCTACCTATAATTTTGTTTTCGTATTTCCAAGGTATCTTTTTTTTAATGGTCGCAAGGTAATTAAATACTTCACCTGACATTTTTTTACTTATATCATTAATATCAAATATACGAAAATATTTTTTTTCTGTCGCTTTAGTAGAAATTTTTTTTAAATTTTCCAGAATCACATCAAAAACATAGTTAGCAATCAAATTGTAGCCTTCTTTATTTAAATGTGCTACCGAACCGTCAACAAAACACTTTAACTGTGGTTTCTTATTTAATGCATTTGCCAATGCATAACGTTGTTCTTTTCTTTGAACACATAGGCCATTCCAAGAATTTTCACCAATATGTATTACAATATCTCCTTCTTGGTACACCGCATCTAGCATTTTGTGATACGAATTTATGTCCGACCTTCTCCCACTTCCAGTTCCATGCTGCCCCCAGTTTACAACTCTAATGTTGTCGAATTCATTGTTTATTATTGCTTGCAGTTGACTTTCCATGGTGTCTTCGTCTTTTACATTGATTCCGACGGTAATACAAGGTCCGAAGCACCAAATACTATTTGAAAACTCAAGCGGTGATGCAACGGTAAACCTTTTTCCATCTATAATATGACATTCTTCACTGGAATAATCTTTTGCCTGATAATACCCATTTTTATATACAGACCCTGGAACTGTCATTCTCCCATCATGATATGCCCATCTTGCATTGATATTTTCTATTTCATTCTCAAAAGGTCTTTGAAAATAAAAATATGATATATTCCTTTTTTCAAATTCTCTTCTTATCGTTTCCGCTAGTAAATCAAGATACACCTGACTTATAGAAACAATATTAGCAGAAAGCTCTTCCGCTCCTTCACACCCTGTTATAATCAAATCATAGTTATCTACATGCTTAAGAAGATTTTCATTCAAAATTTCTATATCAATATGATTTTTATGCATCTCATAAAAATCTATTAGTTTTCCGCATGCGGATGATAATGCTATTCGTGGAAATCTAACAAAAAACCTATCTAGCACAACTTGATCTATGTACTTCCATCTGAAATTAATTTCTGCATTTACTTTGCATGATGCAACTGCATTTATCTTTCCATTTTTTGTAATAGGGATATCTGTAATGTCCGTCTGCAAATATGCTTTTGCTAATTTCCTTATAGTATTATCTGTATCATATTCAACGAATACTCTATTAGCCTCCAAATTCTGTAAATCCAGCTTTTTACCTATAATCTCCTTTTTAGTAATTGAATGAATATATTCCCCAATAGTATTAACTATGTGTACTGTTTCATACCCTTTATCAAACTCACGCCAAAGCATAAATATATCTGTTATGGGTTCCTTAACTTCACTCCAAGTTTCTTTAATAGATATTTTACTTTCTTTTCTCTTTAGGGTTTTAGTTAATAATTCATTGTACATTGTCTGGAATGTACACTTGCGAAAATTAATGCCCTCTCGTGCATCTTCTATAACCTCTATATCGCATGCCTCTTTTCCTCCGACAATTTGGTTCTCCGTTTCAATAAGTGAAATATTCAATATCTCTTTATATTGTTCAAAAAAGCCAACTCCATTCAGACTATGCGACGATATATAGAAAATATATTTATATAATTGCTCATGCACAATCTGTTTATCTAAAATACTCCAATCCAAAATCATATAGTCCTCCATAACTCATGATATTATCTATTGAATAGTTTTTCTAAAATGCGTATTTCCAATTCTTTCATATCTCTTAAATACTCTATTATCTTATCTGATGCTGTAGCTTTTTGTTTAACTATATGTTTTAAGCAAGCCATTTTAGTCTTCTTCGCCAAGTTAACAACACCTGCGTACTCTTCGGCTAATGCAGGATCAAAATAGTTAATTCTATACTGCATAAATATCTTATGTTCATGTAATAAGCAAATCATTCTCATGTCTATTCTTTTATGCAACATTTTTTCAATTTCAGCATACACATTTACTCCCCATGCACCAGATAATGTTCCCGTAAAAAAAAATGTATATTTTGAAGAATTAATTGAGTACAAGTATTGCCTAATTTGCTCTTTAATCACATCCAAATTTAATGAAGTATCAATGACTCCGACATTATCTATATATAAAAAAGCATATAATTGATAACCTTTATTACTTACATATTCCTTTTTTTCTTTTTTATATAGATTACGCAAACCTTTTGAATAAAAATTATCTTCTACATCTCCAAACGCAACATCTATAATTTCCATCTGATCTGTCGAATTCGAAAAATTAATTACTTTAAAAATTTTCTTTTTTCTATTAAATCCAAATATGAACTGCGAATGTACAATTGGTCTTCGCTGATAAAAACGCATTCCAGGAATCAAGCTTTCATCCAAATACACAACCACATAATGCCCATTTTCAATACAATAAATTATATCTTCTATAATATTAATTCTCTCTATGTTCCGCGTTTCGTTCGTCATCTCTTTACATGAAATAGAGGCTTGATTTGCATACATAAATTGCTGTACCGGAAAAGCTTCTACCTTATCATCATCTATATATTTAAATAATTGAACAAAATTATGCATAATCCAGTTTAAATTATTCATATTTGCTGTCACTATATTTGAAATAATAGAAATTGGTAAATAACATTGTATAGGAGGTGGAAAAACTACCGGCAAGTAAATAGTCTCTTTATCAGGATCTTCATATAACTTAATTTTATACTCCTCCATATGTGAACTCCTTTCAAATGCATATTCCGCCTAAGTAAGGCAGCCAGTCTGTAGCAATAAAACTATCCTCTCTAAAACGGAAATATTGTCGATTAAATCGATTTACGCATGTTCTTTCCATCTAGTCCAGAGGAATTTCATGTCCACGATATATTCAATCCATTCATCTATATATGCCTTATCAGCAGTCTGGTCATATTTCAATTTAACAGATAACTTCGAAACAATGATTATATATTTTTTTCTCTGTTATCAATGACTTCAAAAACAGCATAGCTCGCGGTCAATATCCTCCCCACTTCAATCTTCACATCTTCTCTCGCATTTATTATACTTTTTGCAGTTTTTCAACTGTATATTTCCATAAACAATTGCAAATATATGATTTTTATATACTTTATGCAATGACACATGGGCTAAATTACGGATAGTTTTGTTTCTGCTATACTCTCTATTTTAAAAGCTGAATTCTAAATGTTGCCAAAGGATCACTACAAAGAATGTATTATTCCAATTAATTCAGCCTGAATTGCTATCCTATAAATGAATGTTACCCCATTGTTTTGGATGATCTGTGTATCAGCAACAGTCAAAATAAACAATCACACTCATAAACATACTTCTTCTGTGCATTGTGCCTATCCCAATAGGATACCCAAGAGTTCATTCATTGTGAAAAATTGCAGTACATCTTTCGTTCTATATTTTCATTGATTCTCAGTTCACCTACAATCGCACAAAGCTTTACATAGTTACCAATCACACAGAGTTATTTCAAGGAATTGTCACTCTTACTCCTCATATCTATATTCTTATTAATAAGCTTATACTGACAATTTGTGTAGAAAGTTTTTCAAAAGCAATGATTTCTGGACTTGTAGAATTTGCAGAATGCTCCTATATCCTTTTGTACGCAAAAGAAAACTATAATTCCTTGCGTCTCACAAAAGTTACAATCTAACTTCTGTCTGTGCTTTATAAAGCAAGTTAATAGCTTCGAACTAATTACCGTAAAATGCCATTAACAATCTTCCAATTGTATCATATATAGAGAAATCTAATTGTTCATCCCTTAACTCTACATTGTAATAGTCCTCTAAATCTACAATCAAAGAAACAAATGACAACGAATTAATCTCTAATATGTCTAGTAAAGTATCCTCTGTTAATGTATCTTGATATTGTGTATGGTTTTGTATTATTTGTTCTACTTCTTTATTCACTATTTTAATCCTAAATTTAAAAATGTTTCTTTTGCGAATCATTTTTGTTTCAGTGCTAATACGACATTTGCAAAAATAGTTGTTTTATAAATTATCAAGAATATCTATTTCACTTATGTAGAAACAATCATTATTAATTATTCATTACATGTTTCGATGGAAATTAGACAAAGAACTAAGCCAACGTCTTGTATTCTACTATCATATATCCAAACGGCAAAATTTATTCATTATCAATGCGTCGCAAAGACTGTATAAAATTATCTCGTTTAAGATACCATATGCTACATCTTATAGTACTTTTTTATACAAAAAAAATAAACCAGCAATGGTTCACAGCAAGTTGCATTTACGGTAATATTTTCAAACTGAAAACATGTGTGCCTCATTTTGAATATAATTAGTATCCGGTTTGAAAAGGCTCTTGCCACCATACCGGTCGAAAAAGGAATGAAATCCGTTGCCTATCTGATAATGAAGCAAATCTAGGATATTTACTGGGACAAGGATAACCTGAAATCCCTCGCATCCGGAGAGAGACTTGCCCTGCGTCAAGCGCTCATTCGGCCACTGGTAGAGGATTTGTTTGCGTACCTGAAACTGGAAAAAGAACGGATTGTGGTAAAGGGGAAACGGGAAGCTACATTCACTTACCTTCTAAACTAGGAAAAATATCTCCTGATATTTCTGAATAATAGAAACGTTCAATGCGTCAAGATGTGCAATTCCGGGGCTTCTGTAGCAGAAAGAAGAATCGGAAAGTCATTGATACCATAAACGTTGCAAAGCTGTGATCTACAGTATCACAGAGACAGCAAGAGCCAACAATTCGCCCCTATGAATACTTTGAACATTTGCCGACAGTGATTCCTGAACACATGGGCGGCACAGACCGTAGCTTTTTGAAAGATCTAACTATTCTGGCCTCATAAAACCATAATTCTAGGAATTCGAGACCCTGTATTCTGGAACGGAAACCACCATTGATCGGCTTGATTACACTTCATAAGAACTTGAGCTAATGTCAAGCTCTAGTCGCTTTGCTGAGCGTACGCCGACCTTACATTGGAGAGATTTCTTATATCCTACATAATTACCAATTGGTTTCCTAATTGCCGGGCAGTATAGACTTCGAGGCTGAAATATTCAAGAACTATTCCTCTGGTCACCAGCCCTACCAAAAAATATTCGAAAATAAAATTTGCAACATGCCGCCAAAGTAGTTTAAAAATATCAAGGTACTTGCCATGGAGCATTTACTCTAAAATTGTATAAAAATCCTCTTAAATAGATTTTGGCACATACCTTACGGGTATTCAAAGTTGTTGAGGGGCTGGTTTCGTGAGGGTACAACTTGAGGGGTTGTCGTGAGGGGCTGGTTTGAGGGTTCTTCGTGAGGGGCTGAACATTATAAACATAATAAAAAACAGGGTTAATCAGTTATTAGCTGGTTAATCCTGTTTCTTTTTCGAAGTGCTATTGGCCCTTCTAGCCTTCTTCTCTTATGATATTTTTGCGGAAATATTTTTTACAAAGGAGGCTATATGAATAGTATCACAGATTTGCTTGACCTTGAAGATGCCAACATTTCTATCAGCTCTATCGACATTGAAGGTCAAACAAAAACAATCTATCTTGAAACAGCTCTGGAAGCGCACTTCTGTCCTTGTTGTGGTTTCAGAATGCATTCCAGAGGAACCAAGAATAGAAAAATCAATCATCCAATACTTCAGGATAACTACAAACTTGTTTTAATCCTGATGCAGCGTCGGTGGCGTTGCACCAATCCTGATTGCCTTTACGACATCAGTGATTCATTCAAGTTTGTAAGCAAAAACAGAAGGACAACAAACGCAACAGATATGCTTATTGTTGATGCATATCGAAACCTGGCTGAATCGTCAGCATCTATAAGTAAAAGATTCCATGTGTCGGATACATATGCGCATGATGTATTTGACCGGTATGTAAAACTTGATCGACTTCCTCTTACAGATGCTATTTCTGTTGATGAAGTATTTCTGGATATGGACGACAACTGCAAGTATGCTTTAGTCATTCAGGATTTTCATACTGGAGAGCCCATTGATCTTTTACGAAGCAGACGAATGAATGTCACCGAACCATACTTTACATCAATTCCACCCGAGGAACGTAATTCTGTAAAGTTTCTTATATCAGATATGTATAATCCATACATTTCTTATGTAGATAAGTACTTTCCAAATGCTGTTCCGATTGTGGATTCTTTCCATGTGCTTCAATGGGTTACCCGCTCTATCGATAACTACATGCGACAGTTACTTAAGAAATACAAACAACGTGACAGGGAACTTCAAGAACAGTTAACTACTGACCCCTTGCATCCTGTTCAGCTGCCCATCTCTGACGAGGTATATATCCTTCAGAAATATCGCTGGCTTATCCTGTCAAATCAGTCAAACATCCACTATCACTCAGACCCTCGCATGGACCAGCACTTTCACGTTCTAATGAACACTTACGATTATGAGGATTGGCTTTTTCGCATTGATTCTAACCTTAAAGATTTCCGCGACCTTAAGGAACAGTACGTGTTATTCAACTCACGAAATGGCGGCAATCCGATTGCTGCACATACTGAAATTGACGAATTAATAGTCGTCTACAAAAAATCATCATATGAAATGTTCAGAGATTTCGCCAAGTTATTAGAAAAATATAAAGACCCTATCATCAATTCATTCATAATGGTTGAAAAGGTTGGTAATGGAAAGATATATGACAGCCGATTATCCAATGGTCCAATTGAATCAATCAACAGAAAAGTGAAAGATCTTAAGCGGTTAGGGCGAGGCTTTCGAAATTTTAAACATTTCAGGAATCGCTTCCTCTATGCCACACGGTCAGCTCCGGTTCTAAATGGAGTATCTGATTATAATCCTGTCACATATTTTGAAGAAGATGAATTTTAAGGAGGGTTCTATGGAAAACTATTGCGCTTTTAGCAAAGATCATAAATGTATACTCTGGCTCGATTATGAAATTACAAGACAAGAATTAGAAGAATGCCACACGTTGTGCCACGGAAACTGGATTGAGATTGAACACAAGTACAAATATATCCAAGAGCTACGACATCTCCTGAATGAGCACGGAATCCCTTATCCGGAAGAATACGAAATAGACTAAATATTATTTAAGGGTCTGGTGTTATACCAGACCCTATCTCATACCCTCAAGTTAGCCCCTCATGAAAGCCCCTCTTTTCAGCCCCTCACGAAGAACCCTCAACAAGTTTGGCAAACCCTCAACAACTTTGATTATCCTACCTTACCTACTTAAGAGGAGAATTAATTTTATACTCATATTTTGAATATACATTACATATGTTCTACTAATTGCAATCCAAGGATATCAAACGCATTTTCCATAACTTGTTTTATGCACATAATTAATTTAATCCTTGCATTTGTCAAAAGAGTATCTTCTGCATTTAGCACACTGCATTCATGATAAAATAATGAAAACTTCTTCGCTAGGTCGAATGCATAATGTGTTATTACATGCGGGCTATACTCCAACTTAGCCTTTTGCACAGCTTTAGGGAAATCGTACAGTAATTTAATTAATTCAATCTCCGTTGGATGATTTAATAATCCGTAATTTATGTCTAATTCATTTACATGCTCTCGCTTTGATAGTATTGAATTAATTCTTGCATATGAATACAACAAATATGGTGCAGTGTCTCCCTCAAAGTTTAAGGCCTGCTCCCAATCGAAAATAACATTTCGCTCTGTTGATATTTTCTCCATAGAGTACTTTACTGCACTATAAGCTACTTTTTTAGCTCTTTCAATATCGGATGCTTTCTCACGCTCAACAATGGCTTTATCTGCTTTAGCAACTGCTTCTCTCATAAAGTCTTCAAGAAGCACAACTGTTCCTTGACGAGTCGACATTTTTCCATCAACCAACATTACAAATGCATAATGTACCACATCTGGTCTTTCATATCCCAGTTCCTCTACGATTGCTGCAACTTGCTTAAAGTATAGCTGCTGATCCTGTCCCAAAATTATAATATTTTTATCTGCATTTTGTTTACATTTCCAGATAGTATATGCAATGTCTCTCAATGGATAAAGAGATGTTTTGTCACCTCTTGTTATTACCAACGGTGTAAGACCATATTTTTCAAGATTTACAACATATCTCCCATCCTCATCCTCAAAGAGTAAACCCTTTTGGCGAATTTTCTCAATAATATTCTCAAGTGTATTATTAAACAAAAACTGGGACTCATAATCAAAGCAGTCATAAAAAATGCCTAATTCATTAAAGATTTTCGTTTGTCCGGAAATGCAAATATCAACAATATTTCTGAATTTTTTTCGGATTTCAATATCTCCATTTTCCAATCGGTACAATAACTCAAAAATCTCTTTTTCAAGTAGCGGATTATCTTTAATTTGATTATTTGTGGAAACATATAATTCTAATAAATCATTAAATCTAACCTCATCAAGTTGATCTGCCCCCCATACCAACATTGCAATCTGTTTGCCAATATCATTTACAAAGTAATGGACCTTTACATCATATCCTTCAAACCTCAAAATTCTAGCTACAAAATCTCCTATTATCGCATTTCTTGCTCGTCCTATATGTGGAGAAGCATTCGGATTTATACTTGTATGTTCAAGGAGGCAAGTTTTTCCTTTCCCAATTTGTGATGAACCAAAAGTACTTTTTCTTTCTTTTATTTCAGTTAAAACATACTGAGTAAAAATTTCTTGACGTACATAGAAGTTCAAATACGGTCCAACATTTTCACATTTCAAAAAACATTCCGGAAGATTAATCGTGTTAGCCAGTTCGGATGCAATGATATTTGGAGCTTTTTTCATATTTTTCGATAAAGTAAAACAAGGAAATGAAAAATCTCCATGCTCTGAAGAATCGTTCTTAATTATTAATGTCTGAATTTCTTCCTTACTTATGAATATTATTTCTGATAATGCTTCTGATAATTTTTCTATAAACATATCACCTCATGTGATTAATAAAAATTAACCACATTCTCCTTTCTCTTATATATTACCCTAAATATATACTGTATTAACTAAATTTATAAAAGCACATTTTCATAAAAGAATGTGCCCAAAGGGAATCGAACCCCCAACCTACGGCTTAGAAGGCCGTTGCTCTATCCTATTGAGCTATGAGCACACAAACATTATCCAATTCCCCTATGCGTATAATGTTATTTAAATTATATCAAGCGAACTACCTTATTTCAAGTTTTTCTTTATTAAATTCGACCTATAAATGCCAATATATAATTGACAAATTTAGTCCTACGATTGCTCTCAAAGCATGGTTTATGGTTTAAAAAACATAGTAGGAAGATAACCATGATGTACGGAATTAAATTTAATATCTGTAATTTCAATTTTATTGAAATCCTCACCTCCAGGATTGTATATACAATACGGATCTTTTTTAATTAAGGTTTTGTTCCAAATATATCTTCTATCATAAACTCCCCCTTTACATAATTGCACATATTTACAATGTTTACATTCCTTTGGAATACAATCATAAATTATTGATTGCATTGGCATTTCTTTTGTAAGCCTTTTCATTACCTCTTTTTCAAGAATATTTCCAACAATAAAAATTTTTTCTATTAAATATGTAGAAGGAGTTATACTACCATCCGGCAATATTCTTATACTATCAATTCCAGAAGGATCCTCTTCAAATGAATTGGTAACAAGATTTGATAAAAGAGCATCACTAATAGACAAAACCTGATGGTTTCTATCTATCCAATATAATACATCTAAGAGTTTCTCCGGACTAAGAATAAATTGTTTTGTAAATTCATTGATACCTTCAGTTGGTCTATACAGATTTATTCTTACTAACGCATTATATTCTTTGGCAATCCTAAATATTCCTTCAAGGTTATCAGTATACATATTTTGAGCACTACCTAAACATACAATAGTTGCTTGAATATTTTCTTCTTTACAGACTTTTAACATTTGCATTGCCCATTCATAAGCATGTTCTTGTCCTCTGAATTCATTATGTTTTTTCTTATCAGCATAATCTAAAGAAATATCTATTTCGTCAATAGCTGCTAAAAGAATTTTTTTCTTATCTGAATCTCTTTGAATTACTTTACTAGTATACCCATTTGTAGTAAGTGCTTGCCGTATTTCAGGATACTTTGTTCTTATATGTGCTATGAGTGAAAACCAATCATCGCTTATACTATTTTCTCCTGTTCCATAATTAATGCTATTAATATATTTGTGATTGTCATCTACAAAATGTACCCATTCTTTCAATCCTAAATCATTTGTCTCATTTCTATGCAATTTGCTGTAACAAAATTTACATTTCATATTGCATAACGATGTTGTTCCCCACCCAATATTCCATTTTTTCATAATTTGCACCTTTCCTAATTCATATTCTTTTTAGAATATAAAACGTTCTTAATGTCTCTCATCATTTAAATGCAATTATCCTTCTCCTACATTTTGAAAAACTACATTCAATTCATTTATATAATATGTTATATAATGACAAAGCAATGCGCCCTTCCTAACACAAACAATTTTTTCCATTGGATCACTATCAATGTTTAGGTGGTCAACAAATGCTTCGTCCACACTCTCCGCCCTCCCCCGCAGCCACACTTCATTACTATTTTGAAATATTCTATGAAAATTTATATTTATTGCTTTGTGTGCTGCATCGCTAAATATAATAGAATTTTCCAGAAAATGACCTTCAAGCAACAAGTCGTTTGTGTCCTTGATATTCATTAATAGTTTTTTTAAGGCATATAGTCTACAAAGAAACTCTTTGTCATTCATTTCAGAATGGTATTCGTTCCAAGTATACTTATGATCTTTAATTTCACAAATTACTTGTTGATCTATAGTCAGCACACTAGTATTTCCCTTTTCTCTGTCAATAAGAAAACGTTTTTGACAATAGCCACCTCTTAATAGTGAGACAAGTTCTCCATCAACATATTCACCGTAAATATAGTTATCATATAAATAGACCGCAAAACCACCTATACCAGTAATAGCATCTGCAATTTGAACCAATAAACCTTTTTGGGATTCAGCAATATATCTGCTAACATTGTCCTTAAATGCAATTCCATTTGTTATGTGATTTTTATATTTTTTGCCATCACAATAACGAACAAATAAAACACTTTCATCTTTAATATTTCCGATATTATTTAAATCATATACACAGGGATGCGGCAATTCAAATTTATCTAATATATTAAATGCACTTATGTTCATTACTTTTTTGCCAACCTATCAATATGCATATACAGCGGAAACTCCTTTGTATGTTCCTGCTCTCTAATCTCGTAAGATTCATCAATAATCTCTTTAATTTTTATGTAATAAACAGCTGCTAAATCCCCGGAGTCTTGTTCATTAATGCTTGTATAATATTTTTCAAACACTGAACCTGCAACTAACATTTTTTCTGGAATACCTTTAATTTGTATACTTGATTTATCTTTCGACAAAATATTTATTGCAACCATTTTGTTAAACCAAAGACTATATGTCATATGTTTATTAGTCTTAGAACCTTCTAATCGTTCCAAATACACAATTTTACCATCTTCATAGTGAATTGATTGTTTTACAACCGCATGAGGGATTCCACTTTTGCTAACAGTGGAAAGAATTTTTACTGCAGAAGGATCATTAATTAATTCAATATATTTATTATCTATTTTCATTGGTTTATGCTCCTATATATAATCTATACGTGCCAAGTCAGTATTAGGATGATTTCCACATCGCCTATAATCGTCTGTAAATACATGTAAACCATATTTTTGTCTTATTTCTGCAAGTCCTATAGCCAACCTGATAAAATATTCAAGAGAAGGTGTAACTTGATTTCTAAAAACGGATTTGGGATCCGTAGTCCAAATACCCTCAGCAAAACTTATACCATGGGAAGCAATTTCATCTGCTTCTGTTAAAGTATGAATTAATGCTTCATCCTCTGTCTTAAATCCATACGGTTGTGCCATCTCTACACCGCCAACAATACCACAATATACATTTCCTTTTCCCATGATATCAACCGCTTTATACATTCGGTTTTTCCACTCACGATACCCAAGATATTTAGCCTTACCCGGACAAATCCAATTGAATAAATCTTCATTTAATACTTCAAGATCCGTAGTATATGTTGTAATTCCTGTATTTTCATACAATTTTTTTAGTTGTTTCTCACTAAATGCACTTGCTACCAACTTAACTGGAAATTTTTTAGTTCGAAAAGCTTTTCCTGCCGCCTGTAAGGTCTTAATATAAAGTTCTACTTCATCATCAAAGGGTTCTTTGCCACTAAAAGCTGAGCCAGAAGTCATATGAAAAACACTATATCTCCCCTTCTGTTTTAGTGCTTCTTCAACCGTTTCTGTAACATCCTGAAAATACTTATCATCGCGCAAAATCTCTTTGACCGTTCTTGTTGTTGCAAAAAGACTACAATATTTACAGCCTCCTACTTCTGTTCCCCAAAAATCACATTTAGGGTATGGTACAATTGATATTCTCTGTGGTCTGCCTGATGCTATCTTCCACATTGGTGTTCCATTACTTGTGTACTTGTCATAAAAATTAGGCTTTTCCCAAAATTCAACCTCCTCAAGTACTTCATCTTCATCTACCAGCACAAGTTTATCATCTACAACATCTATGTAATAAGGCTCTCTTGTAATAGTTTTATCCGCCCAATGTCCCCTACAAATCAAAGAACCATCGCGCAAAGTAATCCCAATTGGCGAAACTCTCTTTCCAAGATCTCTGCCTGTTCCCATAAACTCTTCTGGTTCAATATGATGTCTATTTATATCAACTTTATCAAATGCCTTATCCGTATAAAGGATTCCTCTTCGGCTGACATCCGTCTTTAAAACAGTAATAGGAGGAACTTGAGGATATTTTTCAATTACTTCCTTTCTACTTAACTCTTTTGTTCTCCATCTTTCGTCCATAGTATATCTCCTTTTTTATTACCTAATTTACTAACTAGCAAAAATTCTCTCAAAGCAAATTGAGAAACGAAACAACATTTCTTATATTTGAAAATGCATTACTGATGATTAAATCTGTACATCCAATTTCATTTAATACACATACATCCGTAATATCCGCACGAAGCGGAATAGCATTTTTTTGAAGGCTTTCTAAAATGTCTGTTGCCGCAAACAATCTTTTTCCTTGTTCTTGTGTCCTTTTACCCACATATCTTTCAATTTCTAAAATATTTGTTATTCCCATATAGTAAGCCATATCTCCTCGAGCCAATAATGTTCCATCACTTTTATCTATTGTTTCATCAATAGTCTCACAACTTTTATAACATTCTATTTTAGGTATTATTAAAGCTTTTTTATAAAGCATTTCTCTTAACTTTTCTACTTCATTTTGGCATGTCACAAACGAAGGGAAAAAAATCATTTTTTCTGGCGCCGATGTAAGTTCCGTAAGATTTATTAATGGTTTTATTGTTTGAATATCATTCTGTGACAAATTTCCTGTGATAGCCTTATTTTTCCATATTAAAAACGAATTCAACGCCACCACTTGTAATTTTTCATCTTCTGCTTTAATAATTTCGAAAATTCCATCTCCATCTCCATAATACAATATGTCGCCATTTTTCAAGTCTTCAGAGAAGTGTTTTCCCATGACCTGTATTTCATTTTTATTTTTGGGTTGTGTTACCACAATACTATATTGCCTTGACCTTTCAATTTCATTGGTCATAAGATTAAAAGCGAGGATTCTAGATTTATTACGAGGGAAAGGTAAATCAAATGCAAGCTGATAGTCTTTTGCAGGTTCCTCTAGTATTTTCATAAAAAAATCAACAGCTTTTTTATAATCATCTTTTTCATACCGGCACAAATTGATCCTTATACCTGTTACTCCATCAATGTCATAAATTTCTTCCAACCTTGATTTATATTTTTTTTCTTCAAAAGGATAATTCATAGTTACAAACAGATTCATACCTTTTTACCTTTGATATACATATCACAGTCAATCCCATAGTTTCTTACAAATTCACACATGCAAATAATGTCTGTCTTCTCACTATTTTCGCTTAATGGATATCTTCCCAACTCTGCAAATATCAATGTTGCATAATATGCCTCATAATATTTATCTTCTCCATTTATTTTTATAAACATAGATAAAATATTAATAATGTCATTGTTTTCCCTCAGACGGGCCAGGGCAAAGTTTTTCTTTTTTAAAATTAAGTTAACTATTTTTTTTTGAATTGTTTTGGTAATATTTTTTTTATAAATATTTTTCCATAATTTGGATACTATAAAGTCCAACTCTTTTTTTTCTAAATAAAAATCATTTTCTCCATTTTTAGGGGCAAATAACTTTTCCTTATCTATGCTTTTTAATAATTCAAAATCGTACACATATTCTTCGTGACTATCTGGAATATGTACACAATTTGAATAATAAGATTTTCCATATTTATTCCGTAAAAATCTCTTGATTACATTCCCCTTTCTTACTGCATCATTACCCAAAATGTAATAAATTTTTAATTTTTTCCCGCTAAGATATTTGAACAGCAGTTGTTTTAATACATAATCATCGGCACAATGCTTCCAAATAGCTAAAGTCCTCTGTTCATCTAATACAAGCACTTCTTTTTTAATAACTTCTAACCCATATTTCTTTAACGCATATCTAATATCTTTTTTTAGTTTAATGTTATTATTAGAATCTGGCTTAAATATAATCAATGTTCTTTCCATTTTAATTAATCCATTATTTTCTCTTAACGCAATTTGTTATATTGCGTATTTGCACTACAAACTTATTCTTTAACATATCTTCCAATTTTACACTTTCATTTTCATTGACAATTAAATCATATAATTCATAAAAGTAGTCGAAGTGTGCTTCTACAATTTTGTTCCGTATTTGCTCTGTTATTAATTTTCTGTCTATTTCAGCATATAACGGATACAGAAGATCTCTAAACTCAACAAGCGAATAATATAGCTTCTCTGTCTTTTTATTTTCGAAAAAGTTACTTGTTATCTGATTATTTTTTTTTGCATGTTTATCGCTCGGTAAATCCATTAGTGTCCTTGTAAACATAAACAAATCATAATAATGAATTCGCTTCAGTAAATCAATATTATTTTTTACCTGGTATGGAAGAATTGATGAGTCAAACGTTATCATTCCCGGATTAATATATATTCCATATTCTTCAAGCTTAGTACAAACCATATCGATATCCTGCGTTGTTATTCCTTTTTTATATCTGCGCAAAATATCGTCATTATAAGATTCTATTCCTACGAAAATATATTTCACACCTGCATCTGCAACCAGTTGAAGCAGGTTCTGAGAAATCAAATATAGAACTGATGCAATTCGGACATTGATATATAACTCTAGTCTTATATTATTTTCAATAAGAAGTTCAAAAAAATGTTTAGCTCTTTTTACTCCGTATGAATTAGGGCCAAAAAAATCATCATCCACAAATGTTAATTTTGTTATTTCATATTTCTCAATTAATTCTTTTATGTCCGCTATTAGTAGTTCAGGAGATCTGAATCTGAACATAGGTTGATTACTATTCTTTTGATATTGGTTAAGATAGCAAAATGAACATACTCCGTGACCACATCCTCTACTGCTTGCAAGGCTTAACGAAAACCCTTTTTGTTTAATAATATCTACAAAATCTCTTGATGGGGCAATAAGTTCATCCATATCTACTGCTTCAGGACAAACATCCATAGCAACTTGACCATTTTTATCTCTATAAACAACATTGGGAATATTATGGTGTGATTTTTTATAAAGCAATGCAGTTACTAAATCTCGCATAGCAAAATCCCCATCACCAATTACAATATAATCAATTACTTTCTCCTGCTCTATCAATTCTCGATAACATAGAGTAACGTATGGACCACCTGTAATTATGATCGCATTGGGATTTATTTTTTTCACATAATGCATTAAGTAAAGTATGTCTGCTTTGCTCGATTCATACAAGCTAAAACAATATATATCTGTTTTTATCTTTTTTAGGTATTGTTCCATTTCATTTCTAGAATACCCTAACAGTAATCCATCTAAGATATAGGTATCAATTCCTACAGCTCTCATTTGTGCTGCAAGTTGCAAAAAAGCAACTGGTTCAGCACAATATGTCCCATAAAAGTGACTATATAAATATTTAATACCCACAGTATCTACATATTTCACATCACGATTTGTATATCCACCGGAAGTCGAATTAACTGCATATCCGACTAACACCACATCACACATTTTCATGCTTAAATCTCCTTCATCCATACCGTACTCATTCCATCACATCATCCGAAGAACCACCGAAACGATTATTTTTAAAGTTATATTTCATTATCGGACATAATGGCACAAGTTCATTCATTATGCATCGGCTATCATGACTACAAGTGCTATGCTTGGGATAATATCTGCACCCTTCTCCGCATAAATCCATATGAATGCAATCTTTACATTCTTGAACATTTGCAGGTAATAGTTTATTCCATTCAGAACTACTTACATATATTTCCCTTAATTCCTTCTCTTTTACATTACCTAGTGGCTCATTCTCAACCGCCATAATACATGGATATACATTTCCATCACATCTTACAATAAGATAATCTCGGTTTTTAAAAGTATTAAGACATCCTCCTCCACAGCCTGTAAATCCATCAATCTCTAGATTCTTAGCTTCTTCCCATGATGCATAACCTTTTTCAATAACAATATTCATATCACAAAGACTTTTTTCACTTTCAATCTTTCTTTGCAAGTTATTCCAATATCTGAAATACTCTATAGGTGGTATCCATAAATCTCTCCGATCCTTTCCACAGCCAATAGGGCTAAAATAAAAAGCCGAATAATCTTTTACCCCTAATGATTTTACATATTTGGCTGTTTCAAAAATTGAATTCATATTTTTTTGCGTCAATACGGAATTTACTCTAACTTTTAATCCAATATTTTTTGCCGTTTTGATTGCCGCAATTGCCTTTTTCCACGTTCCCGTACCTCGAATTGCGTCATGTGTTTGCTCATTCCATGAATCAAGACTTATCATTATTGCTTCAAGTCCTAACCCAGCTAATTGGTTTGCCATTTCTGTTGTTAAAAGCATTCCATTTGTTTGCATTCTTATTTTTAATCCCAACGAATTTGCATAATAAATAAGTTCCCCAATATCAGTTCTTAGTAATGGTTCTCCTCCTGTAAAGTGAACATGCTTACATCCCATTGAAGCAGCATCCGACATTACTTTTTTTAATTCATCAGTTGATAGCTCCACTAACTGCTTTCTATTTGAAGAAAAGCAACAATAATCGCACTGAATTGTGCATCTATTTGTCACGTGTAAATCTAATTCACTTAACATTTTTTTCTCCGTGCCGTTAAATATTTACTTCCAGGACATAATCCCGGTCCGATTTCTCTTTCATCCTTACCTTCTCTTTTTCTAGTCAGCAAACAGGGTACCAACTCAATTCCATCAATCCCTAAACCAAAAATAATCTTTCCAGCTCCACAGCTACATTTACTTTGTTCACATAATAGTTGTTTTGTATTTATGACCATTTCTGGATATTTTGTTCTTGCCTCATTTATTTGATCTGTTAATTTTCTTTGACATTCATTTTGAAAAATATTGTTTTCACCGGAGTCAATCGGAATCAGTCCGAGAAATGCTACATTTTTTACCCCAAGCGTATTTAAAAAAGTAACAGTTTTTATTATTTCTCCTGCAAACTTTGAATCTACTACTGTAGTAATATGTACATCAAAACCGTATTCAATTAATTTTTTAATATTTATTACTGTTTTTTCAAAACTTCCTTTTAATCCCCTCATTTGATCATGTCGTCTCGGCTCGTAACTGTCCAAAGATATAGATATTTCGCTAAGAAATTTTCTGAGCGTTACAAGCTTCGTATCGTCTAGTAGTACTCCATTTGAACAAACATCTATCTCAAATTTTTCTTCTTTTAAACGCCTTATAATTTCAAAAAAGTGTGGATGCAAAAGCGGTTCCCCTCCAGAAATTATAATATTTTTAATTGCATTCTCTTTTAATAATCCTATTGTTTGTTCAATATTTTTGTAATCATAAAATTTATTTTCAAAATTAGATCTATGACAAAATGAACATTTTAAGTTGCATGCTGTAGTTATCTCCCAGCATACCCTTCTATCACTGCTTTCTTCTCTACTTCTAAAACAACATATGCTATCATAATTTTTCATATTTTATTGTTTCTCCTTCTGGAAATATAAATAATCTCCAATTATAAGATAATCCAGCATTCCTCTTCTAAGCAACTCTATTGCTTCACTGGCATCATTTACAATAGGTTCTCCATTTCTATTTAACGAAGTATTAATAAGAACTGGAACCTCCGTAAGTCTATAAAAAGCCTCTATTAATTCATTTAGTTTCGGAGAATTTTGGGAATTGACTATTTGCACTCTTGCGCTATTATCAACATGACAAACAGCCGGTATTTTTTCTCTCCAATTGGCTTTAATTTTTCTAGTCTCAAGCATATAGGGTATAGGCAACACTCCTTCAAAGCATTCACTATAATGCTCTTCTAAAACAATGGGCGCAAACGGTCGAAATGCCTCCCTATGTTTGAGCATTTCATTTATTCGCGTATGGCTTTTCATTGTTCTTGGATCTGCTAACAAACTTCTATTGCCTAAAGCACGCGGGCCAAATTCAGCTCTTCCTTGGCACCATCCTACAATATTTCCATCTGCAATTAATTTTGCTGCCTTTTGAGCTATATCGGAAAACTTTATACATGTAATACTATCCGAATCATTCGGCTTAGTCGGAATAATACCGCATCCAATAAATGCTGTGTCCGCCACTTTGCATTTCTCATTGCATGAAAAATAATAAGCTAGTGCTGCACCAAGTGATAGTCCTCCATCTCCAGGCGCTGTAGGAACATGAATGTCTTTAACCCCTGGAAGTTCTCGAATTTTCGAATTTAAATTACAGTTAAGAAAAGTTCCACCACCCATGCATATAAAGTCAGAAGGAAATATTTTTCTTACATTCTCAATATATGATATAACAGCTCTTTCAGTTGCATATTGAATATCTGCAGCCATTGTAATAAAATCATTATTTATTGAAGATTCAGGAGGATATCTTAGCTTATATCTCGTTGGCAAAGAAATACTTCTCATCATTTTCTCATGTTCCTGATTAAAAGCTACCGTGCCTTTTTTTACATAATTCTGCTTCTTAACATGTTCCTGTAAATCAATAACGTTTTTGTTTACAAAAATATTGTTATACTCATCTTTCACAAAAAGGTTATCCGCAATTTCTGAGTGCTCACTTGAAAATGATGCTAATGCCATAGTTGTTCCGCAACCATTGTATCCATATCCCAACCAATATGTATATATTTCATATGCATTAGCAATACCCATTTCATAGTGATCTTTTTTATATGTTGCCATCAGCTTTGTATAGCCTTTACTGTCAAACTTCCATGCTGTCTGTGTTTCATATCCTTTATCTGTTAATTCTCCTTCACCGTCACATACTACTACAAGCGCTTCTCTAAAATTTGATGTATAAAAAGACAGTGCAGCATGTGCCAGATGATGGGGAATTTTTATTATATTCTTATTGCTAAGTTCTCTTGGAATTCTTCTTACATCTGTATTTTGTGAAATTACAATAATATCAACATCCGCCTCCGTAATTCCCACTTCAATAAATAATCTTTTCAATAAAAGTGAAAAGTCACCTTTTTTATTGATAATCCATTTCGACTTTGCAGCCGCAGAAAAATCATTTCCTTCATATCTTTCACATCCAGGGGACATCTTGATTCTATCTACTCTCTCTGCTTCAATACACCAGCTTTTTATTTCTCCATTTTTTTTAGTTATAAGGGATGCCGATGCATTATGCCCTCCATGTATTGATAAAATCATTTTCTCCCCTTTCTATAAGCCAGATTTTCCTCTGAATATATACAATCTATCTATTTAGTCAGCTATATAATCTAGAGTTTCTCTATATTTCAGCTTATATACCTATTCTTCTTACAAAGTGTGGTCTAACAACTTTTCCTGATGCATTTCTTGAAAAGCAATTTACTAAATGTATTTCATATGGCATATGAAACGAAGAAATTTTTTTTGAAATACATATTTTCATTTCCTGCTCACTAATATTTTTGAATGGTTGAGAAGGAATTATATCTGCAAAAATCTGTTCTGTATTTTTTACTAACTTTCCATATACTATAACCGCCTCTATTTCCTCCATTTTTAATAGCTTACTTTCTATTTCTTGTGGGTATATATTAATTCCAGACTTTATTATCATGTCATCACTTCTTCCGATAACATATAAATATCCATCTTCGTCAAAATAACCAATATCTCCTGTATCAAACCATTCTCCACAAAATCGATTTAGTGTTTTTTCTGGATTTCCATAATATCCCCTCATTAACGAAGGTGTTCTTATTTGAATATTTCCTACTTGACAATTTTTTTCTAATTCATTCTTAGATAAAATTCTTATTTTTACACCTTTTAACGGAATTCCTACAGATCCCACTTTGTTATGAAAATCGTTGTATGGTAAATATGATACCCTAGGTCCAGCTTCAGTAAGTCCATATACATTATAAATTTGTGTCTTGGGAAAAGATTCTTCTATTTTTGCCGCATATTCTGGAATAAGAAATTCCCCGCTCACTACAACCATATGTAATTTAGGACTTCTATTTTTATGCTTCAAATAATCAGCTACTCCTTTTAATATTGTCGGAGTACCACATACTACAGTTATATTTTTTTCAAGGATAATCCTACTAACAATAATAGGATTGAATTCCCAAGAATAAAACAAAATATTTACTCCCTTTATTATTGAAACAAGCACTTCACCAACTAGAACTGCACAGTGATATAATGGCCTACATACCAAAATATTATCGTCCGAATTAAGTTTAAAATAATTAAGAATCATATTGACATTTGTCGATATTGCATGCCCTGTAAACATACTAGCTTTTGGTTCTCCAGTTGTCCCTGATGTGCACATTAATATCTCTATTTTATCAAGTTCTAGATCTATTTCATGTTTAGCGATATTCCCATCCCAACCGCTAAACGTAAAAGCTGGTACATTTTCTAAAATATTAATTTCTTCGTCATCTGTTAATATTAGATCTGGTTTCGTTACATTTAAAATACTCCAAATGTTGTCTTCACCATAGTGAAAAGAGGCTGGAATAACAATCATATCTAACCTCCAACAAAATAATGACATTTTCAGTGCTTCACTTGATTTTCGACATAAAATAACACACTTTAAGCCAGATAAATTTTTTTCACGCACAGAATTATATTTTTCTTCGATTTCTAACAATAAATCACCATATGTTTGAACATCCCCATTATATTCACTTATCAAAGCATTTGCATTTTCTTTAAGTGCCTTATTGAGCACATTCCACAATACCCCCATCTATAACAATCCTCATTTATTTAATATACTTATTTATAGTCCTACAAATTTCATCAACGGACACAAAATTCCTTTGGTCAAGATCCTCATCAACAAATTCTATGTTAAATTCTTCTTCTATTTTAATAACAAGTTGTACCTTCAATAATGAATCCATACCATATGCTCTTATATCTTCACGATTATCTATTACAATATTTCTGTCTAAAATATTACAAATTATTTTTTTAATGTTTTCTTCCATTACATGTTCTCCCATGTTTCACTAATATATTTTAATTAATCATCATTTAACAAAGCTTGTTTTCTATCTTCGCATGCTAGCCAGTCAAGAAAATTCATATTATATTCATACACTACTTTTTCTAAAGGATTAACAATCTGCCTTATATAGTCCAAATTAGACGGTCTTATTATATCTAGCATTTCATTATATCCTTCCATCTCTTCGAGTTTTGTATAAATCACTCTTGTATGAAATAATGCAAAATAACACCCTTTTTCAACCCCATAGTGAGTAATCCTTTCTGCTAATTTTTTATACATCTCTGTTGAGCCTTTTTTTGTCAACAAAATGTATATATCATTAAATTTATACAAGTTTAAATCTTTTCTTCTAAAAACCCATTCAGATGTAGTCGCCTCTTTATATAAGTGTAGGCATAAATGTATAATAAAATCTTTATCTTCAAGCGTTATAAGTTTGGTCGCCTTATATGGATAAGTCACAGTTCTTTGAAGCATTTCAGTAATTATGCTGTCATCTTCCATCGGCTTATACCCAAGTGAGAAATTAACATCTATATTAATAAATCCATTTTCTGTCTTCTTAATAAATGGTATTGTTTCACCGAAATTCATTTTAGCCATAACAATATCATTTCTTGATGCTTCTACAACTTTTCCATTTTCTACCCAGCCTTGGATAAAGCCGTTGTCATTAAGTATTTTTCTGCATTTACCAACATCTTTTTCATTTATTAAAATATCCACATCATTGGACGTTCGATCACCCGTTTCGTATACCTGAGTTATAAGATATGCTCCCTTAAGCAAGGCAAACGAAAAATCTGCTGATTGCATTAATTCACATAACTTAGCAATGTTATTTTTACATAATTCTGCCTTTTCAATATTTTCATTATATAACAATTTGAAAACAGTATCGAAATCTAACAAATCATGTCTCTTCTTTAGGTTTTTATATACAATATTAACAACTCTATTGAGTATAGCCTTTCCTATAAGTTTCTCACCTATCGCAAGATCAAAACTTACATCTTCCTCCAAATAAATGTCCGAAAGTTTTAAAAGTATATCATTTGCTTTTCTGTTAAAATCCATACTCATTTTCTCCTAAAAGTTTTTCCATACAATTATAATATTTAGTATCTGCAAAATTAATTTCATCTATCAGTTCAAGCATTTTTTTCTCAGCTACATTTTTCAAACGCATATATTCAAGTTTTGCATACATTTTACATAAAAAGCTGTAATATTCACTATTATCATAATTTGGAATAAACATTCTCAAATACTCTCTTTGTCGTTTTACAAGTACCTTTTCAATTCCAACAGAATCTCTTAATATGCTAATGTCCGTCAATAAAAGATCTTGATTAAACTTTTTAGGAGACTTTTCTAGTAGGTCAATTATCCTATCACTATTTGTTTTTAAAATATTTTTTCTTGTTTCAGCTATGCAGTCATTCCAGTTAAAAATTATTGCTTTATTTTTATATATTTTTAATATTTGACTCATATCCAATATTCCACTATCTGGCGGCAAATCATTAAGATATTTCTTAATCCCATTCGGGTCATTATAAAGAAGAATAAAGTGATCTTCTCTCCATGGTTTTATGTTATATCGCTCTTTCATATACTCTTCTTTAACCATAATCGCATAGTATTTTGTATTATTATTGTCAAAAATCCCCTCACCTTCTATATACTCTAACTGAACATATCCTTGCTCCATCGCCGTCGTATGTAATCTAGGTATCCCTTCAAAATAGCTATATCCTGCACTTCCAAGACTGTCTATTACATCTGTTAGTCTCATAAAACTCTCTGAAAAAACGCTCTGCCAACATTCATATTTTTGGGAAAGTATGACCAACAAATAATTTTCAATGCATGAAAGAGCATATTCTTTTTTTAGTAAAGTTTTATTCATATAATCTTTTTTTTTCATAAAATTTATACTCGTCTACAAATTTTCTTTTTATACATTTTAAACTTTACTATTTTTTATTATTCTTACAACGGTCTAAAACACTTGTACTATTTACCTATTGGTACACATAATTCTTTATTATATAAATTCTGTTTTTTCTGACATTTCGTTTTATTTACTTTCTTAACTACATAGGTCATAGTGAACCATACCATAGTCCACCTGACCTACGCAGTATCCCCTTTGTGCTTACCTTATGATTTCATAGAGCAGGCTGCTTCTGCCTCCGTTTTCCCGCCAGCGTTGTTTCTTGCGCAGAAAACCTTCTCTCTCCAGATCAGTGATGGCCCGTTTGACTGTGCTGACCGACAGATGCAGCTCTCTGGCAATGGTACCGATTGCCGGATAGCAGGTTCTGCCTTTATTGGCACGGCTCTCCAGATACAGATACACCGCAATGGCTCTATGTGGCAGATTCGTCTTATAAATTTCTCTTTTGCTCACCTCTCCTCCTAATCTTCTGTGCGTAATGTCTGCCGTCGTCTTTTTGCAGGAGAGGGATCCTGATTCTGTTGCATGCCTCCACTTCTGACTGCAGAATTGTTTTCTACATTTTCGCCACTTTCCATGCAACACATATATCTGCGGATAATCTCCTCTTCTATTTCTCGCTTGTCTGCATAAGCTACTTTTCGTGCCGCCTTTTCCTCGACTTCATACGGTTCTTCAAAGGTGATGCCCCATTTCAGAAAAAGCTTCAGCTTCGTGCGCATCGGATGGGCTCCTGTCTTGGCTACGATAAAATTTCCTTTCGGCAGAGACTTTAATTCATCCGCAGTCATCACAGATCTCTGCATCATCTGTAAGGACTGGCTCAGATCATTTTTCCCTCTGTTGACAGATCCGGACAGTACTGTCCTGTTTCCGAGATTTTTAGATAATACTTCCGCAGACTCTGAATTCGGTGCGAATCCGCCGAAGATCGTATCCTGGCAGTTATCGACGATGATCTCCGCTCCTTCTTTTCCATAGTTTTTCTGTAGCTGCGCAAAGGACTGGATCATGGCAACGATACTCACTCTTCGGGAACGGATTGCAGAAAACATCATCTCGGCACTCTCAATTTTCGGTATGGTTCCTACCTCATCCCAGAAAAACATCACACGGTTGTCCAACTTACCGCCATTCTCATCTGCCACCACAAGGATCTCCCGATAAAGCTGTTGTAAAATTAGGGAAATGATAAAGTATTTCGTATTATCTTCCTCCGGCATCACCAGAAATATCGCTGTCTTCTGCTTACAGAACATCTCTGCATCTATCGCCGTATCAAAGCACAGAATCTGTTCCAGTTCGGAATCTAAGAAAGCATTCAGTCTGGACAACGCCGTGGAGAGAACCGATTGCATGGACTGTTCTGCGGTATTAAGTGCCGCCCCTGCAAACCACTTTGCTTTGTGAGTATCCGGAAGCTTTGCCATTAACAGTTGGAATTGGTTCTTCCCCTTCACTTTAGAGGGAGCCAATAGATCCTGTATCAGTTTAAACACGCTGATAACGTGTCTTTTCCCCTCTGGGCAGAATTCTGCTATGAGTAGGATGGCCGCCGTTAGTATTCCCTCCGCCGCATCATAGAAGAAAGCGTTCTGTCCATAGCTGGAACTGTCCGCACCCTGGGATGAAATAATGGTCTTGGCAGTGATCTTCGCATATTTTTCGGCTTTTGCCTTGGCACTCAGGTTCGTCGGATCTGCCAGATATACATCCATGTATTTATTTACAAGGTGCAACATATTATCACCATCGCTTCTGGTCGGATTGCGGAGATCGATGACCGCCGTTTGATACCCGTAGTATTTTTGAGCAATTCCCGCATAATTACGATACAGGTCACCTTTCGTGTCCGTTGTCAGAAAACTCATTCCACTGGCACAGGCATATTCAATGTTCGGGTATAGAAAATGCGCTGTCTTTCCGACACCGGCCGCTCCGATCATCAGGCAATGTACGTCCCCGGTATCCACCAGTGCATAAAGTTTTCCCGCTTTTTCAACACTTCCCAGTATCATTCCCTGTGCCGTCGGCAAATGTTCTCCCTTCCGCCAGCGTTCCGGTTCATAAGGGATGCTCTCATAGGTTTCCGCAATTTCTTTTTGGGTAGCAAATCGTGCCGTGCCATACTGTCCATCGCCTACTGTTCTGCTCTTGATTCCATTTAAGGTGTAATAGTGCGATAATAATGACAGTCCGCCGATCATAATGAACATTGCGCTTCCTGCTATCAGCAGTATCACGACTGGCTGCATAATGTCATGCCTCCTTCCGGTTCTTTCCTTGACTCCTGGGTATCTTCCTTCACCGATTTTAACTGAGGTTCCTTATATTCAACGGCAACAAAAATATGAGCCCGGATGCATTCCATCGCAAAGCTCATACATTTTTTCACAAGAAGTTCTTTATTCTCTTTTTGTTGTAAATCTTTGGTTGCAAATACTTCCAGTGTCTCTTCATATGCCGTCTGCATCTGTCGGATCCGGGTATTGAAGTTTCCTTTATCCTTATGTGGCCGGTAACGTTTCAGCAGATTCTCCAGAATCTGATTTGCACCGGTTTCTACCCCAAGGGCGACTCCTTCCTTCTCCATGCAGCGAACAAGAACACCGGTAAGTAACATTCCCGGCCCGTCAATAGCATCCGTCACCTGTTCTTTGCTTATGCCTTTCTTTAATTCTTCATAGATTCCCTGATAATACCGGCAGATATATGTTTTGTCCGCATACTTGGTTCCTATGGTTTCCGTCACTTTTTTCAACACTTCGATCCACGTCTGACACTCTTGCATCTTGGGATGTTCCTGCGCTGGAATTGCTTCTTCTCCACACCGGTTCTTCAGATCTTCGTTCCAGTCTTTATAGGTCGACTGCAAACGCTTAATGTTTTTGTATCCGTTCCGCTTCAGAATCTCTGCCAGTCTGCCACAGGCTTCAATTCCCGCGGCATCATGGTCCAGACAGAGAATGACCGTATCCAGTTTGGAATTATCTTTTAATGCCTGCAGCATAGCATGCTCTGACACACCATTTAAAGTTATGTAGCTGTTCTCCTGCCAGTTATGAGGATAGAGTGTCAGAAAAGACAGCAGATCAATGGGAGCCTCAAACACATAAAGTCTGTTGCCGCCTCCCCGGTATCCGAACCCATAAGAGGAATCCGATCCTTCTTCATTCAGTCGAAAGCTCCTGCCATCCGAACAGGTTCCCTTAATATGAATATGGCGAATCTTCCCTTCCTTGTCCAGTCCGGCAAACACGATATTATGATGCTCTGTGGATTCATAGAGTGTTCCCGTTTTTGCAAAGTAAGATAGAATCTCCCGGCCAATATGACGTTTTTGCAGAAGATACGCATAGACTCTTTTCATTGTCGGATTTTTTTCGGGTGGTTTTAATTCCTTCGGTTCTTTTTCCTCTCTTTTTTCCATATGTTTCTTTTTCCCAACTTTCTGATTGATTCTATCTGTCTGACGATTGCTGACTCCCTGCATAACCTCCCCGGTCTCCCCATCCAACAAATAAGTTACCGCTTCCGGGTATGTCATTCCGAAAAACTCCTGCATAAAATCGATGGCATGACTCCCCACCTGCTGGCTGTGGCGATACCAACTACTTCCCCGGAATGTCACACTCTGATGTCTCTTCCACCGCCATTCGTTACCGGATCGGATCACTTCCTCCCGTTCCCTGCGAAGAATGTCGGCAATCGGAACCGCATTCGCCCGTTCCTTCTGTTCCTCTGTAAAATAAATAAACTCTCCCAACGAAGCCTCCTTTTCTAATAGTTTCTACATCATTTCCTGTTCCCTGTCGTCTTCTGCATGTCCCTGTGCAATCTTCTTCTGACGGATCTTTCTCGCCAGTTTTCTGTCTATTCTCTGCCTGTTGCCTCCTTTCTTACCTCCGTCCATGTTCTCTTCTATCACATTTCCCAGATGATGCATCAATCTGGTTGCCATCAATAACAGATCCGGATGGGGCATATCATTCCAATGTTCCAAAACATAAGCTGCATATATATTTCCCTGCTCTGCTGAACGTGAAAAATACTCATATGCCTTCTCCCTGTCCTGTTCTACCTCTTTGCCGATCAGATATAGTTTGCCAAGAACATATTGTGCGTACTGATTTCCGACTTCTGCCGCCATGTCCAGATAGTGCAGTGCACGTTCTATATTCTTCGGTAATTCATCTCCCATAAGATAAAGTCTGCCCAACCGGTATGCCGCAAGTTCATTTTTCTGATCCGCCGCCAGTGTCAGATACTGCACAGCAACAGGAATATTTTTATACTCCTCATCCAAATAGATTTTTCCAAGCTGGTACTGCGCAAAGCTGTTCCCGGCATCGGCCGCTCGTTGCAGATGGAACACCGCCTTTTCCATATCTTTTTCCAGTAACACCCCCTCTTTGTATAATCTTCCCAGCGCATAGTCTGCAAATGGATTCTCCTGTCTGGCTGCTTCCTCCAACCACTTGACTGCTTTTATGATCTTTTCATAGTCAGGTGTTGCTTCTGGATCTTCTCTTAGCTTTTGTGTTTCCTGTCGGATATAAAGTCTGGCAAGCTGGTAAGCTGCATGGGTATTCCCATATTTATAGGCTTTTTGCAAATAGCGTTCTGCCTGTTCTTCATCCGGCTCCGTACCGATTCCATGCAGATACATACAGCCAATGCGATACCAGAGCGTATCATCTTTAGCCTTCTTTTCCATGTTTATAAATCCTAAGAACGCTGCCCGGTAATAGTTTTGTGCTTTCTCTGGATTTCTGATCATTCCACTGCCTGCCTCACAAAGTTTTCCCAGTTCATATGCGGCATAAGGATTGCCGCCATCGTAGGATCGAAGAAATAATCCGTATGCTCTCCCATCGTCCCGTTCCACTCCCTGTCCCCTGAGATAAAGCATCGCAAGCGAATAACACGCATAGATATGTCCTTTCTCTGCCGCCTTATGAAACCACCGCACAGCCTCCTCCGGGTTTTCTTCTGTTCCAAGCCCATACTGATACATCTTGCCGATCCGATATTCCAGGTACACCCTTTCCTGTGTTTCTTCCAAGAGAAGTAATGTGTTCAGTGATTTTCCATACCATTCTTCTGCCTGTTCTCTACTTGCCTGCGCTCCGATTCCCTGTGCATAGATTTTTCCCATGTCATGCATCGCATAGGCATTGCCAGCTTCTGCCTCTTCCAACATAATCTCGTAGGCCGCTTCCTCATCAGCTTCCGACTCCGCAGTACCATAAAGATACCCTCTTGCTTCTTTATAGCGATTTGTCCATTTTGCATAGTATGTGATCTCATCTTCGGTATCTGCTTCTTCCAGATACAGATAGCCTTCTCCGAAGCGAACCGCCTCCCGGATCACCATATTTTTAATACTTTTCAATTCTTTTTGTTGCGACAAGGGGATCCGCTCTATATCTGTATCCTTGTAGTAGTGCTGGATCTCGTCTCTACACTTCTGCCACTCCCTGTAACACTCTGCTACGCATTCTTCTTTCGCCAGTTCATCCACGATAGTATTCACAATGGCTTTGACATCTGCCTTTAAGTAACCATACACCTTTTTCCCTCCGGTATTTTGCAGCCGTTTGGATAAAAGCTGCATCTGCTCTGCGATTCTTGGATTATGGCAGATTCCTTTCTGCATTTGCTGCAATAAAAAAAGCAGACTATTTTCTGCCTGCTCTTTTAATCGGTCTCTTTGTTTGGTTGTCTTTTCATAGATGCTTATAAAATCCTGCCGGAAGATATCGTGTGCATATGCTGACCGCATAGCGTTGATTCCTTTTGTTGTCAGATAGCCCTCGGAAGGATTTTTCGAATATACTACCATGTGTACATGGGGATGATGTGACTCATTGTGAAAGGCCGCATACCATTTGAGGTTTCTGCTGTCAATTTTATAATTTTCACAGAGAAGCTGCGCTCTGCTCCGAAGCAAAGCCTGCCATTGTGCGGCACTGTCATAGCCCAGTCGTTCCGCATCCTCTCTTCGCAGGCTGATAACATTTGTCCAGATTACTCCGGTGTGGTTAGCGACTTCCTCTGCCACACGGGACAGTACTACTGGATCCCCTTCATTAGAAAACAGACCGTGAGTACCTATGATCTCTACTCCCGGTCTGTTTGCAAGATAATCTATGTAATTTTTCTTCTTCGCAATAATGTCGAGGTTGTTTTCCAATGCCTGAGTGATAAACTCTGACGCATTCTCTCTGGTAGGTCTCTGCACATAGTCATGATACTCATGCATCCGCTTGGCATCCGGGATCTTTGTCAGAATATCTGCGATCAGTTCCTTCTGTTTAACAGTAGCTGGCAGTAAGACCGTCGTGCTGCCTACCTTCTCCACACCATCGCGAGTGCCAATGTAGTTGATGTAATTGGCTAGGTGCGCTGGTGGGGAATTCTTGAGGTAGTTGCAACGCAAGATTAGTTTTGGCATGCTATTTCCTCTTTTTAATTATTTAGAATTTGCAAATTTACTACACGAGATCATATTTTATTTATATCCCTTTCATCATATCTTCACTTGTTTTAGTTGGGTAAAATTTCCTACATGTATGTCCATGTATCATTTTAATTAACCTATTATGACCATTTAGGTGAGCCTATACGCATATGCTGTCTAATATATATTTCTAGATAATTTTCCATAATGTCCTCATCTAATAATTCAATAAATAGTTGGTAATTTTTATTGATTATAATAAGCAGTTCATTTTCGTCTTCATCTATTACTGCTTTTTGGCAATTAATACACACATCATAATACAAAGAATTGCGCGGGATTTTTATAATCAATTTATGAAAAGCTCTTTTTAATTTAGCAAAATCAGCTGATTTCATGGCGATATTTTGCTTTCTACACATGCAGTATTCCATATTGTACAATTCATGATGGAAATCATACACTAATCCAATATATCGTCCATCAATAAAATCCTGAAATAGATATAGATCCCGAAGTAGATATAGATTATGTATATAATCTTTTGGGGCATGATACCCATCATAATTCTCCTCATACATCGGTTTAAAAGTTGGAACTAAATCATTCGAACATATATTTTCAAGATACTCATTGTACGATACCAAAAGAGCTGATAAAATATTATCTGTTAAGGTCATAGTCATCTGAATATTCGCATTTAAAATACTGATACACAACTGATTTACATATTGCGCCCACATATTCTCTTTAATAAAACGATTAATTTGTCTAAACAAAATTTTGTCTTCCGTTTTAAACATCTTCAAATACGCAACCATCTCTCCAGCTTCAGCGCAAAATATTTCCCCTCTATTTCTTTGAAAAGCATAAACAGGAACATCGTGTTCAAAATAATATTTATTTTTTGCCTTATTATAAATAACAACATCTTTGCAATCCAAATATATGATCTTTTCAATAATTGCCATCGTAACAGGTTCAAAATTATATATTCTATTTTTAGCTCCATTATGAAAGAAAAACCGATTTTTATTTTTGTAAATTGGAAATAGAAAATCTGGATATAGGTCAAATAAATTTACTACTCCTACAAATTCATATGAACTATCCATATATTACCTCCTTAGATAAACGTCATAGCTAACTGAAATACAGTTTCATTGTATCTTGTCGGTGCAGTCATATTTCTTACTTCATATGTCCTATATGCAATATTATTATTTTCTATAAAATTTGATATTACTTTTTTTCGTTGCAAATTTTCAGGAAGAACAATTCCCTTTATTTCCTTACTAATATCTATTGCTTTTTTACATATTACTTCTATTGTATTAGATCTTTCATCAATTTCAAAAGCTCCATTTGCTGATAGCATTTTCAGCAACGAATTTACATATGTATCTTCAGCCTCCTTCTCAGCAGAAATCCCCCTTAGGTATCTCGTATTATCTCCAAAAACCACTGAAATATACGCTCTTATCGCAGAACTATTATTATCAATTTCAAATTCATTAATATGCATATGCTTATGAATAAATTGTGAATACATCTTAGCTTCAAATGCTCCTGTGTCAAATGGAAACACTCTGTAAATATCTACTTTTTCAATGTCAATGATAAAACATACGGGACAACACAGCGCATCCGTTCTTTTATATTTTTCCTTCTCACCTATCGGATAAGCAGCTTTACCATAAAAGAAATACAATAGCTCCTCTTTGAAAACAGGGCACATCATTGGTTTTAACTGTGTATCTTGAATAATTCTCTCACAATCAAATCCATCACATGAATGCATTAACGGCAATGTTTGGGGCAGATTAGTACTATCATCAATATGCTCCTGTATATATTTCATCATTGAATTACTACTCATACACAGCTTCCCCCCTATTTTTTATCACATATATTTTACCGCAATTTTTTCCTTTCTACAACAAAGATACACTTATATTTTTCTTTCATAACTCTAAACATTCTGATATTTATACGAATCTTCAAACTGCATCGCTCCATTGATCCGTTTTACTTCTTCTGCGCATTTTGCCTGTAGCCTACTGAGTGCCTGCTCATCCACTTCATGGCTGTATGCGATCACATGGGACAACTTGGAAGTTTCTACTGCCAGCTTGTACATTGCACGAGCCATTCGATTCTCACTGTCTTTCACAGTTGCATGCATGACGGAGGAGATGGTCGTCAGCATATAATTCTCTATTTTCTCTGAAGTAAGATATCCAATGTAAAACTTTAATGCCTGATTGACAAATTCATTCCTTGATCTCACGTCACCCTGTTCCAGTAGGTCATCCACCTGTTCCAGTAATTCCTCATCTATGTAAAATGCTTTCCTAACTTTTTCCATTCCCTCTCCCTTATTTTTTACTATGTTTATGGCATAACATTTCCGATATTTTCAAAAATGTTATGCCATTCTTAGAATCTCCCAACGGCTCTGCCGGTGGGTGTTTCACGGGTTAAGCCGCCTTTGGGCGGCATAACCCCTTTAACCTGCACTATTTTCGACCCAGTTTATACTGTCTCAGATCCTCTGTCCTGCTTCCGTTGCCTACCGGTTTCTTTCCCCCAGTTTCTTATACTATTCTCCAAATCGGCTCATACAGGGCTTTTTCCGTCTCCATCGGTAACTTTATCCTTGTTTGTCAAATGAGGGCACACAGCGCCACACGCAGGCTCACGCGGGGCTATGCGCCCCGCATCCTAAAATCCAAGAAACATCATCCTCGGCACAAGTTCCGGTTCATGCCCCGTAAACTGCTCGATCTCTCCGAATTTTTTGGTATAGCCCTCGATCTGCTCTTCCGTCAGAGAAGTAAAATCGCCTTCCCTGTTGCTTCCGCAGATAAAAAAAGGGCCGCAGATAATGTCATTACCATTTCTGCGGTTCGGCTTCATTCCGTTAATTTTTCCCTCATCGTTGACAACTGCCAGGCATCCATCTTCAAAACAAACGCAGTCAATAAGTCCTCCGACCTCTGCCTGACAGTCCTTAAGTTCATTTGTTATTTCTTTCACGAAGGGAGCTTTTCCCTCTTCAATCTTCAAAATCTTTATTTTTTCCATATCTTGTTTTTCCTCGCTCCTGCTTACTCGGTTTCCTCAACTCCATCGGATGTCTCTCTATTTTTGATCTGCTGGCGGCTTGTCTTCTTCACAACAGGAGGAACATCTCCCCTGCTCTCGATGTACTCCCGGACTGCCTGGGGTACATATTTTTCATACATTTTTCCGAGCGTCTCCCTCATCTCCGCATCAAAATCTGCGTCCTTTTTCCCCATATACTGCTTTACTGCATTTAACTTTTCTTCATCATATTTGATTGTAACAACTGCCTGCTTCATCCTTTACCTCCGCTTTTATTATTGTTATTTCTTCCTCACATCCCCATGCTCATGGTATTTTCCGCCATCTCTTCTGATGTTTCCGGCGTCGGCTGCTGTGGCGTTTCTTCCTGTGACTGTACAGTTCTGCTTCTTCTGCCTGCTGTTCTGGGCTGTCTTGCTGCCCTCTCACTTTGTGTCTCCTGCTCTGTTGAAAGCGTCTCCTGTGAAGTTTCCATTGTCTCATCTCTTTCTACAAATTTTCTGACTGCCACCGGAACATTCTTCTCGTACAATTTATCAAGGCTGCCCTTTAACAGTTCCTCCACACTTTTCTCATTCTGTTCCATCAGGAAAAATGTTAGTGCCTCCAGCTTGGCTTCCGGAAATGTAATTTTGATTTCTTTTTCTGTCATGTCTTCTCCTTTCAAAATATCTGCTGATGTAATGTTTCTTCTGTAAGTTCTTCCGATCCGCTACATTCCTGTATCATATCTTCTGTCAAAATCGGAATGAGGGATGCATATCTCGCATAATCTGCACCATCGCTCTGCACCAACACCCCCTCCTGTACACCCCTTGCCGTTATCAGAATACAATTCCATGTATCTCCGGATATTCCCATCAGATTCAGGTTTTCAGCAATGAAATCATATCGTTGCAATAGATTTTTCGTAAATTTCTCATATTGCTGCACAGGTAACACGATGATCTTTTCGATGGTACATTCTTTTGCACAGATCTGCGGTTCCTTCCCTTGAAATGCTGCTCTCATAGGCTCCTCCCAGTGGAAAACAGATGCCGATGGCATCAAAAATGGTTACTGCGGTCTCCCATACATCACCTGTTTGTCACTGTCAAACAAGCTCCGGTATACCACTTTTCTCTTGGAGCTGGACGCATCCACAACCATGCCATCTCCAACATAGATCCCTACATGTGTAATGTTTCTGTATCGTCCATTGGGTTTATAACTCCAAAACACAAGATCTCCCGGCTGCAAAGATTCCTTTGCAACCGTCAGACAATGTTCCTCCAGATACCTCGCCTGTTCGGCCGCCGTTCCCGGCAGGGATATTCCTATCTGTCGGTAACACCACAGCGTCAGATAACTGCAGTCCACATATTCTCCCGAACCTCGAAGTTCCTGTGAGTAAGGATCCCCCAGTCTCGACATGGCAAGCCTTACGATTTCGCCTGCCGTTTCATTCATCGCCAGGTCATAGGTCTGTATATTTCCTGCCGCATTCCAGCTTCCCCAGCCGCTAAATTCATCCCCTTCCATGGGAGCCTGTCTGTCATACCTTGCTATATACCAGATATTCATGGCGTTTGACTGCTGTTCATAGGTCGCCGTTCTTCCATAATTCTGCGCCAGCTTCTGAAAGATCTCTGTCTTTTCCGTGATCGGAATTACCACCGTATAGGTTTCCTGCGTGGTTGTTTCATCCTCATGGTATACCGTTCTCGTCCGCTCTTCGTAGTTCACAAAGCAATCTGCAAACTGCGTATAGTGTTCTGGGGAAAGCCACACCCGGTCTGTGCCGAAATACAGAGCATAAAAAACGGACTTGACCAGATATCTGTCTGTTTTCCCTCCTTCTGTCATTTCATCAAGCTGATCCAGCACCGCATCTAATTCCTCAAAACTCCTCTTCATTTGACGGATATATTCCAGATAGTCTGGAGGCATTCCTTTCGGAATGTCTCCCCCGTCAAACGCCAGATGCACTGCCGCACGGTTATGATCTGCTCCTCCGGAAGAAAGACTAAGATAGCATAAAAGCACAAGGATCACCGGAAGCCCGATGCCTGCTAACGCTATCTTTGTCATCACAGTTGCTGCTGGCCGCATTCCTCTTCCCCCATACTTCCTTCTCCCAGTTCTTGCATCATCCGATCCATGCTTTTTCTCACTCCCTTCATCAGCACATTTTCATCAAACCCAGCCTCTTTGTATCCCGTCTGTATGGTTTTCAGATAACGCCCCGACGGAATTCCCATGGCAGGTCCATCTTTCATGATATATGCCATCATTTTTTCACAGCCGCCTTCTACCTCCACCTCTAACATCTGTTTGCCATACAGTCTTGGATAGCCTTCATACCGATCCAGATTAACTTCATCTCTTGGGCTGATCTCCCAAATTAAAACCGGCACATTTTCTCCCTCTTTCGGTTCTACCGTGGCAACCGCCGCATCCGTATACCCACGGAAAAGCAGTTCATAGTCCTTAAGCATTCCACTTTCTATTACCTTTGCATCGGGGCAGCGCTGTGCCATCTGCTCACGATTCAGATTGGATCCGTAGGCAATATATTTTCTTCCGTTCATGTCCATCTTGTTTCTCCATTCTGCTGTTTTCACATATTCATGTGAAGTCCTTCTGTTTCTTCCGGCATGTCTTCCGCATTCTCTATCCTCACCGACTCCTGCTCCTTTTTCTCCTTCAATGCCCGCAGCCTTTCCTTCTGCCGCAATGCCTGTTCCGGCTCTTTCCAGGCAATTCCTCCTTCGAGATTTTCTAACAGGAACCTTCTCGCTGTCTTAAATTCATCCCCTATCATTCCCAGACGCAACAGCCAGGTCCGGAACGTATACTTTTCATTGGTGCTGGTCGTCTTGATCCGCCCGGCCGATTTCTGGTTGAGTGCCTGTGCGGAAATCGCCAGACAGAACTGAATATAAGTCTTTATTTTTCCTGCATGGGTTGTGGAATTAAACAGACGAAACTCTATCGTTCCTTTTTGAAACACACTATGCAGGTTCAGACAGTGATAACGGCTCTCATGATAATGGTAGTCACTTCCGTCATTACCGCCATACCAAATATCACTTACTTCCTTCAGTGTTTTGGGTTTCTTACGGTTCAATTCCTGCAAAAAATCTTCTTCTACCTTCTTGCAGTATTTATGCTCCCTTCTTACATTTACCTGCAAAGCTTTGTAAATCAGATCTTCTTTGCTGTACATAATGTTTGTGATGTTCCGTAATGATCTGGCATCGTGAGGAGCCGCATTGATATGTACATGTATTCCCGTATTGTTCCCTGCAATCGCACCTGCATGACGAAGCTGCCGCACCAACTCCTGGATCACCGGGATATCTGCATACTCACAGATAGGAGACACAAATTCCACCTTATATTCTCTATCTGCATAGCCCCCATCTTTTCGCTGCGCTATAATGCTGGAATCGCTTACGACTTTCCATTTTCGGTTGGAAGTATCCCTAACCATATATTCATCGTAAGCGCCACCAACATGTTGTGCCTGTTTGGAAAAATAAGCCGCTATGACGCTGGCTGCAATTTTCCTGGTAATCCCTGTCATCTCGATCTCTATGCCGAATTTTTGATCCCGCATATCCATCTTACTGTTTTTTCCTCCCTTCTCTGTTCTCCCTGCGGCCCATTATCTTCCTCCTGCTGTCCCGAACAGTTTTTCCTTATATTCCGGTGCATGAACCATAAGATTGTAGCGTTCATTACCGCATTTATACAGGCACACTCCTCTCTGCGGATAGCGGATCAGTTCATACTCGCTCTTATCAAGCTGCAACATATCCATATAAAAACGGGCATCTATATTTCCGGCGTTAAACAAAAAAGCATGGGTAGGAATCGAGAAAAGCGGCTTTGTGTACTCCCGGATTCCATCGATATTGAAATCTTCCAGATTTTGGCTGGCAAGAATGACCGCACTTTCCTTCTTGCGCACACGTTTTGCAAAATTGCGGATATACTCCACTGCCGTAAGGTTGGTAAGGAACAAATAGAGTTCATCGATACAGGCTGCGGTATGTCCGTTGGTCAACAAGGCATCCGACATATAGGAAAGAATGTTGAATAGCATGGCATCCTTTACATTTTTGCTTGCCTGCAGCAGACCCTTTACCCCGAAAGTCAGGAAGCTGTTATCCGTAATATTGGTATATCCGTTAAAAAATTTAGACTCCGCTCCCTTACACATGGAGTGAAGTCCTAGACAGATTTCCTGTAAAAGTTCCGCCGTATACAGTTGTTTCTTTTTCGGATCATAGTGCTTGTATTCCTCTTCTATCAGATCATACAGATCCGACAGAATCGGATAGTCCTCCGGTGTCAGTTCCCCAAAATCTGTGTTATCCCGGATATTCCACTTTTCATACAGCTTCTCCAACATAATCTCAATGGTATCGATCTGGTTATCCGTAAAATTCTTATAGCTTCGGAAGAAATCTTTTAAGAAGGAAATATGCTGACTTAGTCTGGACAAGCATCGGAACGCCTCCGGAGCCTCTGCGTCCTCCGGGCTGCCATTTTCATCCCATGTTTTGGGTTCCAGGACATTGATGATATATTCCCCACTCATCAAATCCACAAAACATCCACCCATATTTTCCGTCAGTTCTACATATTCATGTTCCGGGTCAAGGCAAATAACTTTCATTCCGGATTCCCGGAAAATCGTCTGTATCAGTTTTAACAGATAGGACTTTCCCTGTCCGGAATTTCCCAGAATGAGGATGTTGGCATTGGTCTTGTCCGCTGCTCTCCTGTTAAAATCTACAATAACATTGCTTCCGAATTTATCCCGCCCAATGTAGAATCCATGCGGATCCGTCTTGCCGGAATAGTTGAACGGGAACAGATTTGCCACACTGGATGCAGGAAGTACTCTCTCAAACTGATCAAAAAAGACATTTCTGCCAGCCGGATGTACACAGACAAATCCCTCCTTTTGGCGGAGCAACAGCTTGTCCACGTTTAACTTGGATCGGATCAATTCGGTTAACACTTCTGTCTGCAACAGTTTTAACTTGTCCATGTCCGGAGCTGACAGTTCGAGGTATACTGCCGTATGCAGTAACGGTTCCCGGTTCCGGTGCATGGATGCGATAATGTCTGTTACATCCTGTAAATTATGTGCAGCCGTCACCGTTTCCTGTAAGTTTTCGGTATTTCCCTGCTTCATGCGGTTCTTATTTGCAGCATTACTGATGATCCTTTTTTCCTCTGCCGGAGTCACCTGTCTTGTGTAGATCCGCAGTGTCACGCCATCCATTTCACCAAGATATCGCAGGATTGCCTGTTCATCTGTTGCTGTCGGATATTCCCTGAGCGCCCAGACACACCGGAAGGTATTTCCGCAGATATAATGATCTGTGTAAAACTGGATGACGGATGGAGCGATCATATCTAAAAATCCCTTCACTTTAGCATCTTCTGTTGTCTGCACTTTTTTCTTTCTGTTGTTAGTCATTTAAGATTATCCACCTCTCTCCATCAAATTCTTCGAATTTTTCCGTTGTAACGTTCTGCTCAAAATAGACGGCAAGGATCCTCCTGATATCCTCCTCTTCTGCTCTTTTTACTTTAAATTCCTGCTCCTCCAGCATCTTTTCAATACGATTGAAGTAGGAAAGCATCTCGCTTTCTTTCTGCTCTTTCATACGGATAATGAGCAGAAATTCTCTTGCCGTCGCCATCTGCACCTGTATCCGGTCAAGATGTCCGGCATCCAGTTCCAACAGTTTTCTTACGGCAGGATTTGATTCTTCTTCCATGCGTTCCTTCAGATATCTTTTATTGTCTTCAAAGTTTTCACGGGAATTTAAGCACATCATTTCAATCTCCGTAATCCCTTTCAGTACTGTCATCAGTCCATAGATTCTTGCCGACAGGCTTTCCTCAGACAGCACAGACAGGTTGCTCGGCCGGATCAGAAAGTATGCCAGTTCTTCCTTTCTGTAAGTGCGTACTCCATACTCCAATAGTTCTTTGATTCCCAGCAGTTCTTGTGTTGTTTCTTCTTTTCTCTTACTCATCTGCAACCATCCCCCTGTATCTCCATTCAAAACTTTGCTGTTCCACTAAAAAATAAGCGCAGGCATACCGGATAAATTTCAAAATGGAAATGTCCTCCACCTGTATGGTAAGAAATGCATATACTCCTGCAACAATCAACGGGAACCACAGTTTTGCATAAGCGAATCCAAACACGGAAATCAATACAAGGATTCCTATCACCGCAAGGTCTTTTAACTCCCACAGCCACATAGTTGCCTTTGCTTTCAGGTTATCCGGATATATGTACATCTTCTTCCTCCTGTTTTTCCAAAAAATAAGCAATACCGCTTAGAATATATTCCACACACGGTATTGCCACACTGTTTCCCAAGGCTCTGTATCTTACGCCGTCACTGGCCCCCGGAATGTCTGTCCAGTGATCCGGGAAACCCATGAGTCTTTCACATTCCAGCGGAGTAATTCTCCTCACTCTTTTTCTCCTACTGACGATACATTTATCCTGTGAGACATAGGTGCTGTTTACTCCTTTTTCATCCCTGGCGCACAAGGCTCCGATCACATTCTGATAAAGTTCCGGCAGATCATCCATATACGCTACACAATGCTGATCCGTTGCTGTGAGTGTATAGCTGATTCCTTGCAGATAGCCACAGCCATTGCCGCCGTTTTTGTCCTGTCTGTTTATAATATTTCCCGCAATGCAGTAAGGTTCTTCATCTATTGCACCTATTCCTGCTGTTGTAAAAGAGCCTCTTCCAGAAGCCTGGGCAGTTTTTTCCCTCGATGCTTTGCTCTCCTGATAATGCCTCCACACGCCTTGGGACTCAAATAATATTTCTCCGGCACTATAGCCTCCAAAATCTGCGACAAGGAAGATTCTACGCCGTCTCTGGGGGACTCCCCAAAATTGAGCGTCCAGTACTCTCCAAGCAACAGAGAATCCCGATCCCAGCACAATCCCGGCAGGAGTCCATATCCCATCCGGCGGTCCAGGTATAGATACGGACTTCTCCGATATACCACAGACTTCTTCGAGGACTCTTCTGAAATCTGCCCCTTTAGGTTCTCCGCTTGAGAAGGCTCCGGGGACATTTTCCCAGACCATATACCGAGGTCGAACAGGGACATCTGCTCTCCTTCCACTGCTTCGCTGCCTCCTCTCCTCCTGTTTTCTCATTTCTTTCACAATCCGTATCTGCTCTAAGAATAGACCTGACCTCACCCCTGCAAGACCTTCACGTCTCCCGGCCACAGACAGATCCTGGCAGGGAGAACCTCCGGCTATAATATCTACCACCGGAAGATTTTCTCCATGTAATTTTGCAATATCTCCCATGTGTGTCATTTTTGGAAACCGGTATCTTGTCACAGCCATGGGGAACTTTTCGATCTCACTTGCCCATATCGGTCTTATCCCATTCCTTTTTGCTGCTAACGGGAACCCTCCGATCCCGTCAAACAGACTTCCCAGTTTTTTCTCCATTGCACCACCTTATGCCGCCACTACTTTCACGATTGTCTTGGATATGTTGATCGCTGCCTGCGCCGCATAGACTCCGCTCATCAGGTTTGCCCTGGTGCTGGTATCCATTCCAAACTGTCCGGCAATTCTCGGTACTTCCGCAGCAGAAAGCATAATTCCAAGCCCCAGCAATGGATGATCTTTGAATATCATGAGTCCCGCTGTCAGTATGATTGCCTGCAAAAAGGCGGTAAGGCAGATTCCTATGACCTGTTTGCACCACTGGGTAAAACCATCAATATATCCTCTGGGAACAGAAAACATATAGAGGCTCCCGACTGCAATCTGAATTACAAGGATTCCTCCTCTTTTCAGATTTCCGAAAAATACTTTTATCACTGCATATCCCATCATGATCACACAGAATATCTGTACAATCGGATCTCCCATTGCCGACAGAACTGCCGATGTCAATGCCTCCTGTGCTGTCATGCCGATACTTTCCGTGTTGGTAATTCCAGACAGTGCTGATCCAAAGGAACTCTGTAGTGACACACTGAGGGAATACAGATTGATGGGAAGTACAGAAAACAGGCTGACTGCCATAAATCCTTTGATATAATTTAGGGCGGTATCTTTCATGCTGCCTCTGCCTCCCTGGTACTCTATGGCACATTCAAAAGCTCCCACTACCAATCCAACAACAAACAACGCCCAGCCAAGCCAGCCAAAAAAAGTGGTAATTGCATTTACCCAGGGTAGTTCAAATAGTTCCACCCCCATATTGTTCATCATTGCAAAAAAATCATTGAGGAAGCCAATGATCTTACCATACAGCCAGTCAATGATCTGATCCAATACCGTATCTGCGGCAAAATCAAATATAAACATGTAACACCTTCTTTCCCCGATCCTGCCCTAAATTAATTTCTGTTCTGCTCCTTCCTGCATTTCTTCTGTTATGTCCATTTCCAAAAATACAGACAGGTAATCCTCAACTTTTTCCGTCACTTTTCGGTAATCACTTTTCACCGGCTGATATGCATACCACTGATCTTTGCCTTCGTTTGTCCATATATGGGGAATTACACCCTCACGGAAATTCGGGTTATTCACCTGTTTCTTTCCAAGGATCTCGGAAAAAGACAGATACACCGTATCCACGGGACCTTCTTTCCGGTTAAGGATCGTCACCCAGATGCCGGAATAATTATCCGCCACTTGTCTATCCTTGAATTCTACCTTTGCTCTGATGTCTCCGTCCAGAATTCCATAACAGCATTTTCCAAGATATTTTTTATTTTTTAACAGAGAGCTTTTTCCAAGGATCTTCTCTAATTCACTTTCAAAAAATGTCATTCTGCACCTCTTTTCAGGTATGATTTCTACATCCCAAGAATTTTCCAGATATAAATGGGGGCTGTCAGTGTGAACACAAGGCAGACGAATAAAATCGCCGGTGCTGTCCATTCAAACTGCCCCTGTTTCCGGTAATCAAAATATGCCGTACCCAATTTCACAAAGAAAAAAACAGCCAGTACCAGGTCGATTGCCGGAAATACTACCTTGTTGACGACCGTTTTGATCTGTTCAGAAGCATCCTCCCATGTTTTCTCAATAGCTCCGGCCACATCTCCTTTGCCCGCAGCACATACTGTCATTCCAAACAGCATCGTAAGTGCCAACACTAAGAATACTGTCATAATCCATTTCTTTTTCCTCATTCACTTTTCCTTTCTGCGTATGTATTTTTCAGTCTCCTATCTCGCATTTTGCGGTGCAATATGCCAGTCTTCCCACAGGTTTCCTGTTATCTGCACCGAATCTGTCAGATTCATGGATAGCATTCCATCCGGTGTCCAGCAGTCAAGCAGATAGGTATATACTCTATATTCCCCATCCGGCATCCAGATGGGAGTAAAATGTGTCCGCCGACAGTAAGTGGAATATCTGTTATTTTGAAATTCAAACACCGCACTATAACCGTTTCTTGTTCTATCCAGCAACCGCCAGTATCGTTCATAATAGAATTCCGGAAAATAGCTGACCGCTGTCTGCGGAGCAGTTGTTGCTGATGACTGACTGGTAGAGGCTCTTGTGTTTACAAACACATTGACTCCATACCCGCTTTTCATCGTACTTCCATCCGCTGTGGGAGATGTTTCATCTGTCACAAGTTCCATTGTTGCAGACAGAGATGCCGAATAATGATCCTCGGCAAACTCCCACCAGCCGTCATCCTTGTATTCTCCATCATCTTCCCAATGCCCATGTTTTTCCGTACATCCTGCCACACAGTCCTCCGAATGTTCGTCGTCCTCCCAGTTCCAGTCACTATGCCATACCCAGTTTTCTTTCCACCAAGGTCTCCATACACTCCATACTGCCTCTGTCTTTTCTGGATTTACAGGCAGCACTGCATTTTCTTTCCGGTAGCTGTCATTTCTGTCATCTGCAACAGGATTGGGCGGTGGGTTGTCATCCAGATCCACAATGTTCGCCGTAATGGTTCCCCGGCTCACGGATGCACTGCCTCCGCTGGCGGTCACGCTAATCGTGATATGCTGTTCTGTGGACGGGGTATGCCATTTTACCCACACAAGCTGCTGTCCATCCTCCGGGTAATACACATTTTCAACCTTGTAGCTTCTTCCCAAGATAGAAAATGTCACGCTGACTGGCTGGTCCGGATCACTTTGTCCTCCGCTCACTGTGACTGCCGTTATCACATCGGTGTCCACACGGTATGTGTAATCTGCCTGAATGACTTCCGGTGTGATCGTCTCATTAAATCTCACAATACCAAGTCCCAATGCCCGGATGATATCTTCATCGCCTGCCTTCTCCGTTCTGGAGCCGCTCCATGCCGGATATCCCAGATCCGATATCTCCAAAAACATAGCCAGTGGCAGGTTCTTATGAGAAAGAGACGGCATCTTCTTACGAATCATGCCGCCTCTTAACTGGTTGTATTTTGCTGCTTCTGTAGCTGTGAATGCCGTTCTGACTCCTTCAAAGGTCACATAAGCCACAGGCTCCAGCAATAACTTATACTCACCGTTTACCAATGTCTGAAAGTCCATGCCTACATATCCGGCAATGGCTCTGATAACCTGCTCGTCTGTGAAATACTGTTTGATAGCAGTAAGATTTGCCCCACCGTTTGAAGTGCTGATAATCTGGGGAAGATGCTGTGCCGGATTATAAAATGTATAACCGCCCATGCATGCAGACAATCCCGTTCCATTCCGGTATGCCGTTTTGCTCACCTTTCCGAAATGCACTCGAATGTCTGTCGGCTGCTTATTGGTAAGATCAATGGATGCTGACACGACTGCACCGTCACTGGCCCGCACCACTGTCACTCGCACTCCCTCATCATGACTGCTCCAAAAGTTAATACCGGTTCCTTCCCCCAGCATTCCACCGCCATGATCAATGTTCCCTTCTCCGGCCGCATAAGTCGTTATGGGAATGCTCACAGTAAGCAGAAATACCAGCAGAAAAAGTCCTTGTTTTATAAATTTCATCTTATTTTTCCTCACGAAAAAAGCAGATCGTATTTCTACGCATCTGCTTTCTCATCCTTAATCCATGATTCCGATCTTATTCCCGTTTTCATACATATCGCCCGCATAGATCCCCGATCCGGCTCCTTCATCTTTAATCCAGCCGAACCCTTCTACATATACCATTCCATCTTTGGAATCTCCAGTCTTAGGCTGTTGGCTCTCTGCCGTTGTCGGCTGCTCCGCCTTTTCTTCCATATAGACCGGAGGTGTATCTGGCTGATCTATTCCTGTATCCTCCGACACTTCCGGCGGTACACCGGGCTTTGCATCTTCTGTCTTCTCCGGGTTTTCCTGAATCTCCTGCTCTGTATCACTTACAGAAGTTGCTGCCTCTGCCTCGATCACAAGGGATTCCTGCGGTTCTGCTTCCTGATTTTCCGTCTCACTCACATCGGTCGTCTCTGTTTCCACATAGATTTCTGTCTCCTCAGACATAGCCTGCACTCCCTCTGCTTCTCTGCCCGGTTCCCGGTAAAACATCCTGTGAATTCCAAACAGCAGACCTGCACATACTGCCAGCAGTATTACCACTGCCAGCCACTTTTTTGTCTTATCTTTCATGGCATACCCTCCTTTTTGTCTTCCGTTTATCTGTCGTAGTTCACACGCTATCATAAAACTTGCGAAAAGTCTATGAGAATGTATAAACAATCACGATATCTGTAATATTTTACTAAAATTTCTCCCTGTAAGCTGCTCTTACTCTCAGTGGAATGGACAGATTCGACACAATCTTTCCTCCAAAACATACCGGTATTTCTATGGTAAGTCCTGCCTCCACATAATAAGTTCCTCCCGGTGATGCCAGCGCTGTATTATGAACATTCACAGTCAGATTTTTTATCCGATATTCCAATCTGCCTGCTGTATTACGGCGCACGCAGCCATCTCCGTCTTCTTCCAGTCCCAGCAGGGAACACATTCTGCCGTAAACATCCCCATAATCCAGGGATTCCATAAATCCTGTATCATCCGGCTCATACCCTGCGGCATATCCTTCCCTGACTCCGTGATATACTTCATTATAATTATCATTTACCACCGCAATAGCCGCAGATTCCAGGGCATCCTTTACCCCTGCCGCTGTAATCACAAGACGCATATACTCTGAAACACCGAGAATTATAATCAGCATGGCGATTGCTGCAGCCACCGCCAGCGGAGCCATGCTTCCTTCCTGTCCCCCTAACAGTTTTCTTACTCTCTGATCATGTTTTCTCACTTCCAGTATACCTCACTTTTTCCCGATGCTCTGGCTCTCATGGTAACCGGAAAAGAACCAAGCCTCCCAAACAGTCCCAGATCTTTTTGCAGGATCAGTGTCACTGTGACTTCCTCATTCAAAGGAATCTTCCCCTGTCTGGACCAGCTTACTGTCGGGTGGATCCCCATTTTCTCCTCCAGTGTCCTCTGTCTTGCAGTTGTTTCATATCCTATGCGGCCACTGATCTCTGCTTCTCTCACCAGTTCATCTGCAAAATTATCAAGCTGGAGTTTCGTGATAAACACAGGAAATACCCTGACCCCAAGGGCGATGACAAACATTACACAGAACACAACAACCGCCGCATCAATATATCCCTCCCCTTTTTTGTCTCTCATAATTTTCCAAACCCGCTTCATTTTTTCTCCTTCCTGTGCTTTTATCAGAACAGTGTTCCCATGGATTTTATGATTTCATATCCAATGATGGCAAAATAGGTTGCCAGAAAACACAACAGCATAGCAAATGAAAAAACACGGATTTTGGGCGGAATCTTTGCTGCCTTTGCTTTTAATCTCTGTAGCTCTGCCTGTTTGAAATCATGGGTAAGCATCTGGAAGTACATGGCTCCATCATCTCCCCGCAATACGCCGATCAGTCCCCTGACTACATCCGATAGCTGTGGTGAATTCATTCTTGCCTCGAAGCGGGTAAGTGCTGCTTCATAGCTGCCGGAACGCATATCCGCACACACGATATCCAGTTCTCTCCGGAAATCTTCTCCTGCATTTCCCTTATAATGTTCCAGCATGGATAATACATCCCTGCTGTTTTTCAGTTCCTGAGATATCGTAGACACAAAACGGTACAGTTCTCCCTCGATCTGCTCTCTCTTTTCCTTTAATACTTCCTCTGCTTTTCCCGTTTCCTTATAGTAGATCATAACTCCTAACAGAACGAGGAAAATAGCCAGTAGCGGGAAAAAATACAATGCCGGAAGAATCAGTAAAAAAACACTTCCCGCCTTCAAATAAGCATATGCCATATAGGTTTCCGGCGACATTTTAAATCCCGCGGCGTTTAATACATTCTGCATCCGGTTCTTCTTATAGACATTTATGCCTATGTATTTTCCAAGATATACCGCCCCGTCCATGTAAAAGGTATCCAGTACCTTTTGCAGTTTCTTTTCTTTTTTTCCGGCCCGCACCATTGCCCTGCCGCTCCGCAGCGTAGGCAGTCTTAAAAATCCGGACAGCAAAAGGAACAGACCGCATGCTGTCAGGATAAATACAAACAACAGTATGATTTTCATTTCTATTCCTCCTCGTATAATATCTTTCAGATACATAAATACATGTATCTCAGTTACCAAATAAATATTGTTCAATAGGCTTAGTAAAGCCCATGATATAATTGTCCTAGTGTCAATCAGGTAATAGTTCTTTTCCCCCCTGTTGAACCAGTAATGGTTGCTTCATAATAAGTCTGTTCCCCTGACATGGAAGTTAGCTTCAAACCGGCTGGCTGTTTGCTTAAGTACATGGACAACCATCTAACA
>ENA-USUK01000031-USUK01000031.1-human-gut-metagenome-genome-assembly--contig:-NODE-31-length-90199-cov-13.273962_pt1 | contig 90199 bp, 80 predicted proteins | sample MGYA00250062_ERZ773400 | MGnify/ENA primary metagenome ERZ773400 (study PRJEB29103, sample SAMN06111961) | human gut metagenome | biome: human gut; feature: ankylosing spondylitis patient; material... | reverse complement strand
GGCGGAATCTACTTAGATACAGATATTGAACTTTTAAAAAATCTGGACTCCCTTCGGGAGTACCAGTGTTACATAGGTGTCCAGCAAGCTGGACACCTATGTACCACTGGATTAGGTTTTGGTGCCACAAAATCTAATCCAGTGGTACAACAGATGTTGAGAAAATACGATGAAATCGTATTTTCAGAAGAAAGAAAAACAGAATTTGCTTGTCCGTATCTCAACAATGCGGTTTTGGAAGAACTTGGATACATTTACAATGAGAATGAACCCGTCAACCTTGGCAGAACGCTTGTGCTGCCACCAAAGTATTTAGATCCCATTGCACCGGGTGAGGGAATGAAGTTACTCCGCTGCGAGGATACGATCTCAATCCACCATTACAGTGCTTCTTGGATGGGAAATAAAACAAGACTAAAGCGTAGAATCATTAGAATTATTGGACAGGAAAATGTAAGCAAGATCAAACAATTCTGCCAGAGATTAAAGATGGGCTAATTAAAATGAAAATATCACTATTAACACTATATTATTTATTTGTTGAAATAGCATTTTTGTTTCCGAGAGGTTATGGAGAATACAGTGAAATTTATCATCTAATCATGACCTTATTGGTATGGTCTGCAGTAATGTTGATTACAATTACTGAAATTCCAAAGATTATAAAACATTCAAAAAGAGTTAGTTCTAATAGCAAGATGATTGCGGCGTATTTCCTTATGGCAATTATTATTACAATTGTGCTTCAGAAAGGAATGCAAAGTGGACTACAGCAGATGATTGCAACCCCCATATTTTGCGTCTTCTTGATACAAAATATCAAAAAGCACCCACAAAAATTGTTGGATACTTTGGCCACGGTTTTTATAATGAATTTATCCTTAAATATTGTAATAACACGAATTGCATTTGTGCCAAATAGCCATATTATTTTTCTTGGACATGTTCAAATGGTTTCACAATATGGACTGGCAGCATTAGTCGTTTCTGTTCTGTACTATATGACGTACAAAGATAAGAAAATTAAAATGTGTGGCTTAGTTCTATTGACGGTATTTACGATGTTAACAACAGATGCTGACTCAGCAGTGTTCTCGGCATTGATAATTATAATTGGCTTTATCGTATATAAGTTTAAACTTTACCGAGTATTCTTCTTCAAAACAGAAATCTATATGTTTGGAATGATAGCTATGAACATAGTAGTTGTTTATCTTACGGCGATAAATAGGACTATCATTCCAGGGCTGGATTTTTCTGGTAGAAGATTTGTTTGGCAGGATGCTCTTTTGAATATTAAAGTTCATCCAATATTCGGATATGGCATTGATGGAATACTTCTACATACATTTTGGACAGAGTGGTCTGGCGGAGGATTTAACTACGCCCATAACCAAATTTTACAAAATCTTCTTGATGGAGGTGTAATGCTAACGATTTCCTTTTGGATAATGATCTTCGCATTTATTAAACCTGCAAAGAAAATTCCGGAAGTAAAATATCGTGTGTTTGTTAATTCGTCTATAATTGCTCTCTTATTTGTAATGATTTTCGATAGTACGACATTGTACAGTTATATGTATGTTGTTTTGACAATTATACACGCTGTGCCTTTTCTTTGCACAGAAAAATCAATAAAAGAAAAATGTAGCAGAATTGAATTTTTACAAGAAAGGAAACGATAAAATGGGATTGATTAGTAGAGCAAAGGCAGCGTTTGCAAGAGTATATTATCCATGGAGAATTAAAAGCGTTGCAGCAGAATGTGGGGAAAATGTTTATGTTGGAGGAAAATCATATGTGACACATAAAACGCATCTAGGAAAACATTGTTGCTTTAATGGCATGAGTATGTCGGGAAATGGCGTTATAAAAATCGGTGACTATTTCCACTCTGGTCCAGGATGTCAAATTATAACATCATTCCATAATTATGAAGGCGATGCTATTCCGTATGATGATACATTTATTGACAAAGATGTTGAAATTGGAAAATGCGTTTGGCTTGGTAATAATGTAATCATTCTGGGGGGGTGTAAAATTGGCGATGGAGCGATAATTCAGGCGGGCTCTGTTGTGTGTAAGGACATTCCGCCATATGCAATTGCTGGTGGACATCCAGCTATTCCATTTAAATATAGAAGTGAAGAACATTATAAAAATATGGAACTTCAGAATAAGTATCATTAAGGAGCAATTAGTATACGGATGAATATTACGACCATAAAAGAAAAATATGGAGCCTTATCATTACCAGTAAAGGCATCCTTATGGTATACGGTGTGCAATGTGATAAATAAAGGACTCGCATTGCTGTCAACACCGATTTTTACCAGAATTATGACGGAGGAGCAATATGGCACATTTTCTGTTTTTCAGTCGTGGTATTCGATTCTGATTATATTTACTTCGTTGAATGTTTTTCTTAGTGGATATCAGAAAGGGCTTATCTTATACAAGAACGACATACGGCGTTTTACATCAGCACAACTTGGGTTGACGACGACCATTACAGTATTCGCTTTTGCCCTGTATATTTTGAACGTCCCATTTTGGACGAAAGTATTTGATCTGTCCCCTGTTTTGATGTGTGCAATGTTTATAGAGCTTTTGCTCATGCCAGCATTGGAACTTTGGTCTGCGCAGCAACGTTTTGATTATAAATATAAGAAGTTCGTTGCATTAACAATGGCCATGAGCGTTGTTTCGATTCTTGTGGGCGTTATTGCTGTTGTAACTGCATCCTATAAAGTTGAAGCTCGTGTGTTTTCCGATGTTGGAATAAAGGCCTTTTTTTCAGGAATTATTTTTGTACTGATTTTTATTACTGGAAAATGTTTTTACAGTAAAGAATATTGGAAATATTCAATTGCGTTTAATCTGCCGTTGATTCCGCACTATCTGTCAAACTATATTTTGAACCAGTCGGATCGAGTTATGATAGGTCGGATGATCGGAAATTCACAAGCTGCCTATTACAGTGTTGCATATACCATATCCACAGTTATGGTGCTGATAACAAATGCTATCAATAGTTCACTGACGCCATATGTTTATAAATCAATTGCTTCTGATGAAAAAGGAAAAATAAAAAAAGCAACGCGGCCACTTGTTATTCTTGTGGCCGGATTGTGTGTTGTAACAATGGCTTTTGCACCTGAAGTTATTCGGGTATTTGCTGGAAAGAAGTATATGGATGCAATTTACGTTATACCGCCAGTTGCAGCGTCTGTATTTTTTATATTTTTATATTCCCTTTTCAGCACGATTGAATATTATTATCAAAAAACTGGTTTTATAGCGATAGCAACGTGCGTCTGTGCGGTACTGAATTTGGTTCTGAATTATTTTGGCATCAAAATGTATGGGTATTATGCTGCGGGATATACAACATTGATATGCTATGTCTGTTTGGCATTTTTTCATTATATCTTTTATAAAAAGGCTTTGAAAGAAGTAGGAAATGAGGAAAACATGTATGATGTAAAACTCATAGTATCCTTGTCAGCTATTGTAATAGCTATAATGATAATTATGGCTTTAACGTACAGCCAAACATGGATTCGATATGGCCTGTTGATTGCTATTGTATGTGTTTCGATTATTTTTAAAAACAAGATTCTTGAAGCGATTTCGGCATTGAGGAAGTAAGATATGAATCCAATAAAGTATTTACAAGAAAATGGTGTAAAACGAGCAATGAAAGTCCTTTATGATTATAAACTGGAACTTTTATTGGAAAAAATTGTGTTCGTTTTTACAAAACACAAAAATTTAAATGACGTCATTATGATAGAAAGTCATAACGATTTTGATTGTAATGGTGGGGCTTTTTACAACTATTTGATAAAAAATGGCTATAATAAGAAATATAAAATTGTTTGGCTTGTTCGTAAAAAAGTAGAAGTCCAGTTGCCTAAAAACGTTGAAACTGTGCCGTTATATGGTCCGAGTTTGAAAAAGGCATATTACGTTTGCACCGCAAAGTATTTTACATATGATTGCGAAAATGTTCGGAAAATGCGTAGTGACCAAGTTATGGTTTGTTGCGGCCATGGAGCAGGTGGACTTAAAAGTGTTAAAGGAAAGGTTGAGGCCCCTGACTATGTGGACTACTTTTTGGCCCTATCCAAGGCATATGCACCAATTCAGGTAAATCAGTGGGGCATGAATTATTCAGATAAGAGAATCGTTACTATTGGGTATCCAGCACAGGATGTTTTTTTTGATGGAAGTGAATCAGATGAAATACAAAAAATAACGTTGCAGAAATACAAGAAAGTGATCCTTTGGATGCCTACATTTCGTAAAGGCGGTGGCTATCATAGAAATGATAGCAGAAAAGAGCAAAAACTTGGAATTCCACTGATTGAAACACAAAATCAATACAAAAAATTAAATAGTTATTTGGTAAAAAACAATGTTCTTTTGATTATAAAAATCCACCCAAAACAAGATCTTGAAAACTTGAAGATTAAAGATGAATCGAATATTAAGGTCTTAACAGGGAAAACCGTAAAAGAATTAAAAGTTGATAACTATGAGCTAATGAAATGTATGGATGCTTTGATTAGTGACTATTCTGGTGCAGCCTATGATTATTTACAGTTGAATCGTCCTATTGGATATGTCCTAGATGACATGGATGATTATATTGCAGGTTTTGTAGTTGAGGATATTCATACCCTAATTGCGGGGGCCGAAATATATAATTTTGAACAATTAGAATCGTTTATTACCGATGTTGTTAATGGAAAAGATCCTTTTCGGGAAAAAAGAGAAAAGATGAGAGATTATATTCATGAATATCATGATGCTAATTCTTCAAAACGATTGGCTGAATTATTGGGATTGTAACATTCATGAATTGAGTGATTCGTCAGTTAAATCGTGTTTAAAGGAGGAATAAAAAAGGTGAATAAGGAAATCAAAGGTGAAGATTTTCGGAAAATGCAACTAACAGAACTAGATATGTTGGTTGAATTTGATAAAGTTTGTAGAAAGTATAATATCAACTATGTTTTATTTGGTGGAAGTCTACTTGGGGCGGTGAGACATCGTGGGTATATTCCATGGGATGATGATGCTGACATTGGAATGCTTCGTGAAGATTATGAAACATTCAAGAAACATAAAGACGAAATGAATCCCAATATTTGTTTCTTTCAGGATCATGATACAGACCATGAATATAGATGGGAATATGGAAAACTACGGCGTACAGGCTCTACTTATGTTCGGGTTGGTCAGGAACACTTGAAATGTAAGACCGGAATTTTTGTTGATGTGTTCCCAATGGATGATATTCCGCTTTCAATTGTTGGTCAAATGTTTCAGGATTTGCATTGCTATTGTTTGCGGAAGATTTTATGGGCTGAAGTGGCAAAAGTAAACACAGTGGGATTTTGGAAGATATGGTTTAACCTCCTATCAAAGATTCCGGCAGATTTTGCTTTTCATGGATATGAAAAATATTCAAAGAAAAGCAGGAATTCTTCGCCCAATCGTGTTCGGTGCTTAGGCTTTCCTGCGACAGGAATGTTATATAAAAAGAACCCATTGAATGAGCGATACGGGATGCCAAAATCATGGTTTACAGACCGTGCAGAATATATGTTTGAAGGAAAAAAGTTGTACAGCTCAAAAGACTATGATACGGTTTTAAAATATATTTACGGCGATTATATGAAGCTTCCTCCTGAAGATCAGAGAGAGCCACATTCGCCTTGTTCGGAGATAGTTTTTCCAAGTGAGGGCAATAGATGATTGTAAAGTGTCAAAAAAATGATGAGCAAATTATTGAATCATATATTGGAAAAGAATACTATAAATGTCTTTATCTCTATATGAATCTGCAAAGATATGGAATTGGTTCACAAGTTATTGATGTTTATATGGATAAACGTGAAAATGAAATAAAAGCAGTTTATTTGTTTTATTTTTCGTGTGTCCATGTTTACTCGAAAGATAATGATTTTAGCGTACTGGAATTGAAAGAACTGATTAAGGATCATCCAATAAAAATGATTTATTGCGAAAAAAGTACAGCAGAGTATATAGGAGGTAATTATTCCAGTAGCGAACGGCCTTTTACTATAACGTATGGTTGGGTAGCAGAAATCACTAATGTTGATGAAAAACATAGAGAATCAGTACAATTAGCATCTGCGAATGATTTCAAACAGATTGTTCAAATGATCTATGGTGATGAAGATATTGGAAAATCTTATAATAAAAATGAACTGGCTGAGCAGCTTCTTCAGCGTTCCAAAGAAGGATATTCCAGAAATTACGTGATAAAAAAGAACGATGTGGTAATTGCTCATGCGTGTACAAATGCAGAAATAGATGGAATAGCTATTGTCGCAGAGCTAATAGTTAATAAAGAGTATCGAAGGAGAGGCTATGCACTAGAAATATGGAGAGCTATTTGCGAAGAAGTATTAAAAGAGGGAAAAAGAGTTTTTTCCTTCTATTATTCAAACGAATCCAGAAATCTCCATAAGAAAGTAGGCTTTCACGAAGTTTGCGAATGGGGAAAAATTGTATTTAATAATAATTACATGGAGGTATAAATATGTTGAATTTTACAGTTGGCCCGGTAATGTCGGATGACGTAGTGCGCGCTATTGGAGCAGAACAGGTTCCATATTTTAGAACGCCTGAGTTCTCTGCTGTCATGCTTGAAAATGAAAAGCTGATGAAAAAGTTTGCGAAGGCTGGCGATGATGCCAGAGTGGTATTTATCACTGGTTCTGGCACGGCAGCGATGGAAGCAACTGTTATGAATGTCTTTGATAAGACGGATAAGGTTTTGGTCGTAAACGGTGGTAGCTTTGGGCAGCGGTTTGTTGAGTTGTGCCAGATTCACGAGATTCCGTACGAGGAAATCAAGCTGGAGAAAGGTAAAGCACTCAAAAAAGAGCAGTTGGATATGTACGACGGGAAAGATTTTACTGGGTTCCTCGTTAATGTACATGAAACCTCAACAGGTGTTCACTACGATATTGAGATGATCAGTGAGTTTTGTAAGAAAAACGGAATTTTTCTGGTCGTGGATGCCATAAGCTCCTTCCTTGCAGACGATTTTGATATGAACAAACTGGGTGTACAGGTAATGATTACTGGTTCCCAGAAAGCATTGGCTTGTCCTCCGGGTGTGTCGGTTATTGTCTTATCTGATGAAGCGGTCAAGCGTGTAGAAGAGCGGGATGTGAAGTGCATGTATCTGAATTTAAAGTCTGCTCTTAAAAACGGCGAGCGGGGACAGACGCCTTTTACACCAGCAGTGGGAACTTTGCGTCAAATCAATGCCCGTTTAAGGGAAATTGAAGCTGCAGGCGGTGTTGAGAGCGAAACAAAGAAAATTGCGGAACTTGCTCAAGATTTTAGAGCTAAGATTAAGGGGCTCCCCCTTGAAATCGTTTCAGAGTCGATGTCCAATGCGGTTACACCGTTGCATCCGCTGAATGTGTCGGCCTATGATGTTTTTATGACACTCAAAGATGAGTATGGTATTTGGATTTGCCCCAATAGTGGAGAAATGAAAGAAACCATCTTCCGTGTAGGCCATATTGGTGCATTGACAAAAGAAGATAACACTACGCTTGTGAACGCTTTTAAGGATTTACAGAAGCGTGGACTTTTGTAAAAGGTGAGAGGAAGCAAGAAATGGTAAAAGTAATTACATACGGAACGTATGACTTGCTTCACTATGGTCACATCAAGCTGCTGGAACGTGCAAAAGCACTGGGAGATTATTTGATCGTTGGCGTTACAGCGGATGATTTTGATAAAACCCGTGGAAAAATCAATGTACAGCAGTCCTTGATGGAGCGTATTGAGGCTGTACGTGCCACAGGACTTGCGGATAAGATCATCGTGGAAGAATACGAGGGTCAGAAAATTGATGATATTCGTAGGTACGATGTAGATATTTTCACGGTGGGTTCTGATTGGGCTGGAAAATTTGATTATCTGAATGAATATTGTAAGGTGGTGTATCTTCCGAGAACGGAGGGAATCTCTAGTTCTGAAGTGCGGAGTGAACAATGTAAACTTCGTATGGGAATTGTTGGAAAGGCTGCTTTCAGAACAAAGTTTGTAGCAGAGTCTAAATATGTAAACGGCGTTGATGTAATTGGTGTATGTGCATCTCAAAAGAGTGAAGAACCTGAGTTTGATGGGATGTTCTATACCGAAAACTATGATGAACTTCTTGAAAAAGTGGATGCCGTGTATATTGTTTCCAAACCAGAGAAACATTATATTGATACAAAAAAAGCTCTTTTGGCGGGAAAGCATGTTTTGTGTGAATCACCAATTGCTTTAAAAGAAGCGGATTGTGAAGAACTATATTCGATTGCTGAAGAACATGGACTGGTTCTCATGGATGCTATTAAGACGGCATATTCAACAGCATACGAACGTTTAGTCCTTCTTGCAAAGTCTGGAAAAATTGGTAAGGTTGTATCGGTTGATGCTGTTTGTACTAGCTTGCGAGATGGTATTTCAATTGCCGGAACAGATTTAACTCAGAAATGGAACAGTATGTGCGGTTGGGCACCTGCAGCGTTGCTACCTGTTTTCCAAATTCTTGGAACGGAGTACAGAAAAAAAATAATAACTACGAAATTCTTGGATGAAGCCGCCAATATGGATGCCTTTACAAAAATTGATTTTACTTATGATGATGCAGTAGCCTCAATCAAAGTAGCAAAAGCTGCAAAATCCGAGGGCGAGTTGATTGTTACGGGAACAAAAGGATATATTTATGTTCCGGCACCATGGTGGAAAACAGATTACTTTGAGGTTCGTTATGAAAATCCAGAGGATAATCAAAGATTCTTTTATCAACTGGATGGTGAAGGCATTCGATATGAGATTGTAGCATTTGCAAAATCTGTTGAAGTTAAAAAGCCAATGAACTATGTTGAAAAAGGAGTTTCAAAATCAATAGCTAAAATCATAGAAAGCTTTAATGATCGTACTGATATGATAGTAATATAATACGAAACAGAAATTTGCGGTGATTGAGATAGAGTGCTATACTAAAAACACTATAATTTTCTGGAGGTTTTATTATGCCCAGAACAAAAGGTAGCAAAAACAACCCTAAAACTGTGACCGCCGATTTTGCAACACAGATTGCTGAAAAGCAGTCTGAAAGAAAAGTACTCTCCGCTGAAATCGCAACCATCACCGCCAACCTTGATTCTCTGAAAGCTGACCTGAAAGAGAAGAAAGCTGAGCTAAAATCTATCGACAAGGAAATTGTCAAGCTGGAAGTCAAAAAGGAAAAGGAAGATGCCAAGGCCGCAGAGGAAGCAAAAAAAACAGAAGCGGAATCTGTTCTGAAAAAGCTGCTTGCCGAAGGCATGAGTGCCGATGAAATCCTCGCAAAATTGAAATGACAGAAAAGCCCACGGTAAGCAGGTAACGTACCTGTCTCTATCGTGGGCAATTTTGTTTTTATAGGGATATATTTCAAACCGCCTGCGACGTATCAAACCGGAAATGCGCCGGAAGGTGGAAGCCCTCAATAAATGCATGGTGCTGGTCGTAGTAGTGGCGGAGATCATATCCCATGCGGTACAGCTCCAGCAACTTGACCAGAACCAGATTGGGATGAATCCGCTTCAGAACCGCGATCTGCGCAGCATCCAGGCCGCGTTTCGTGAGATTATAAATCTCGCTGCTGTCTAGCATCAGGTGGGAGGCAAATGCGTTCTGCTCATGCAGAATAATGTGCTTGTCCTTGATGGCAATGAACTTTTTCACAGAGTTCAAGTTGGGGTGTTCCAGATAATGGCCGACAGCATAACCGCACACCATCTGCTTTGTGTACTTATCAATGCGCTGGTTGATGAAAACCATGTGGTTATGCCACTGGAAAGCGAACAATCCGAGCAGCTCATGGAAGCAGTCGGTTTCGCTGATTTCCATACCGACATTCAGGGCAATCTTCTTGATGTTCCTTGTTCCGAAATTCTGAACGAGATCGTTGGCCTGTTGATGAATTAAAAGTGAATCCATACAAAACTCCTTTCGAGGAATCTGTTACAGTGGGCAGCAGATAGGTCATTCGGTCTGGCCGCTTTGGGTGTGGGTTCTTTCCGCTTCTTTTCTTAGTTTCTCTTCCTTTTGTTTGAAATAGGCTTTCTGCATTACAATCATAATGCCGTCCATATCCTCATCGGATAGTTCCCCGGATGCGAACAGTTCGGACAGGTCCAGCGCAAGCTGCTGGGCTTCCATTCGTCCGCGCTTTCCGAAAACTTCTCCGGCCTTGGCGATGAACTCATCAGAAGAAGTGTTCTCGGTATACAGGTAATTGAGTGGGACCTGAAAGATTTCAGACAGCTTCTGGTAGATTTCTCGCTTTTTGGGATAACGATCTTCCTTCTCATATCCGGCAATCGTTCGGGTAGTGACACCCAGCATTTTTGCTAGTTCCACCTTGGTGTAGCCATTTTTTTTTCGCAAATCATAGAGCTTTTCTCCAAATTTCATGTAATTGCATACCTTTCTGGTGTGGTGTGTGCTTCATCAGAGCGTTGGGGATATGCAGCGGAATCTCAGTTAATGATTGTAGAAAGTAAGTTTCCAACTGATTCTTGACAAGATGCCGTCAAATGCATATAATATCTATATTCTGACTTTAATATTCGTATTATATCTGAAAAAGTCAGGAATTGCAAGTCGAAAGGAGAATGTTTATACAGAATATATAGGAAAGTTAAGTTCCGAAAAAGTCATACAATAGAGAAAAAGAGAAACGAAACCAATAAAAGGAGGATGCAGTTTGGACAAAGAGCAGTTTGTTGTCCGCACCGATGGTGGAGTGCGGATCGGAACCAGTGGAATGATTGATGGCAAGGTCGTACTCCATGTGAAGCAAGGAAAGAAACAGGATTGCATCCTGCTGGAACGGCTGATAGAGAAAATTCATCATGCGGCTGCAAATGATACAGCCTTCAGCGATGAAGTAAGATGGTAACAGGCAGTAGATGTGCTGTTGTGGAAAGCTAGGTGGGCACCGTGCGTAGCTGACCAGTTCCGCAAGACGGCATCTATGTCACAAGAGAATAAAACTGTTTGATAAGAGCGATACCGCATGACGAGTATAGGCCGGGACAGAATGAGCGAATGCAGCGCAGTAGTGCGCCTGCAAGTAGTTCATCCTGTTCCGGCTTTTTTTATTTTCTCGAAAATCTGTATTCCCAGGTGGCTCTACGGATTCATGTTAGTATAGGGACTTCAAAAAATAGAAAGCAGCAAGAGGAATCTTAGATTCCCGTTAAAAAAAACGGGTGAATCTGAGACGATTTTTGCTGCTTTTTTCAGTTCACCCGGAGCCGGAAGGCAGAAAGGTGAACAAAATGCTTACATTGAAAAAGGTCAAGGAAATGGTAAAAGCACCTGTACATACCAAGCGCGTACCCTCTCCAAAGGTGCTTTTGGAAGATGGGCGGATTCTTCTGCGTAAAGAATTTGAGCACGACAGTCACCTGACGCTTTATCACAGCGGCTATGTTTGGTTTTCTGCAGGAAAGCGGAACACCGTGTTCCATATCCATGACTGCCGTGGGGACTATGCCTACGATGCAGCAGCGGGAAAGGGTGAAGTGATTAAGGAAGATTACTTTGAGAACTGTGAGTGGCATATTCGCGCACTGTTTGAGGGCGAACGGAGAGTGGAGGAATCACAGCTGAAGTGCGAGGGCGTAGGTCAAACCAAAGTGTGTGTTTCGTATCATGCCGTAGCGGAAGATTGGGGCGAGATGACAGACTCTGAAATCAATGTTCTGGATTCGCCAGAATTGTTTGGAAAAGATAACCATGCAAAGAGACTTCTCACTTATGCAGCGTCTTTCGGCAATACCACATTGGAAAAGCTGAAAAAGTATAAAAAGGCCGATGAAGTCGGAGCTTTGTTGAAGAAGTTTGACGCGATTTCTGTACGAGATGCGAATTCGGGGACTATCGTGACACAGCTTACAGGAAAAGAGCCGGTCTATAACTTAGACCCGGTTCTGACCTATGATTACATGAACTGCTGCGACAAAATCCCACAGGTTCAGACTAATGAGAAGTATTTGATCCTGTACGCGTATGCAGGTCGTATTTCCAATGATGAGGCAGATTGGATTGCTGCTTATGCAAAGAAGAAGAATTTGAAGGTATATGCAATTGGTGATATCCAAAAATGTGCAGACCGATTCGTGGACTGCTCACCCTTTGAGGTTCTGGCCTATTTCAGAAATGCAGAAGAAGTTATTACCGATACTTTCCACGGCAGCATCTTCTCGGTGATCACACATCGGCCGTTTACAACATTGATTCGCAAGAGTGTAGGTAACAGCTATGGTAATGAAGAAAAGTTGAGCGATTTGCTAAAGCGACTGGGACTGGCCAATCGGATGACAACGAAAATTGAAGATACAGAAAACATCAATGAAAAGGCGATTGATTACGCGAAAGTTGATGAGCAGTTGAAAGCACATAGAGAAGTGGCGAAGGAGTATCTGAGAAAAAATTTAGAGGAATAAAATGGAGAACATATCGAGGATAAAAGAGAAATGTGTGGGATGTAAAAGCTGCGAGCAAAGCTGTCCCAAACACTGTATTTCTATGGTAGAAAATAAAGAGGGCTTTTGGTATCCGTCTGTTGATGAAAAAAACTGCATCGAGTGCAAGGTGTGCCTGAAAAAGTGTCCAGTAGAAAATACGGAATTTCATCGGAATAAGGCCTTTGATGAAAAAGGCATCGGCTACGCTAAGACCGCCGTGGGCGACAAGTATGTCTATGAGTATATGGCTAAGAATGGCTGTCGTATCGGCGGGGAGCAGAGCGGACATATCATCTTCTCCAAGTATGCCAGCACGGGTGACGGTATCTTGACGAGTTTGAAGATGATGGAAGTCATGCTTGCCAAGAAGAAGCCGATGAGCGAATTGGCGGCACCGCTGAAAATTTATCCGCAGGTACTGGAGAATGTTCGCGTAACAGATAAGAAGGCAGCTCAGAGCGATGAGGCAGTGCAGGCAGCGGTAAAGAATGTGGCCGAAGCACTTGGGGATACTGGCCGTATTCTGGTTCGTGAATCCGGTACGGAGCCTGTGGTGCGTGTGATGGTAGAAGCTCCTGACCACGACACTTGTCAGAAATATGTTTCCGAAGTTGTCGATGTTATTCGTGATAGAGGATATAGCCTGTAAATTGAAGGGTTAGCTCCTAGAGAAAAACCATCATCAGGCAAAAAATTGAAATAGTGTGAGTGCATGTAAAACGGTAAGGTTCGATTTTGAACTTTGCCGTTTTTCTTTTTGTCCAAATTTGTAAAATTTTCAAAACTGTATTCCAAAACGACCCTGTGGATTCCTATTAGTATAGGGACTTTCAAAATCTTTTGTGAAACGGCTTTTCGCTAGTTTTATGAGTGAAAATAAACAAAATCCATGTTCTAAAATTAGGCAGTTCGAAAAAATTTGAAAATCTGGTTGCCAAACACCCATTTTAGAAGGCTATAGGTGTAGAAAGTTGTTTAAAAAAGTGAAAAAATTCTGAATTTTTCGGAAAGGTAGTTTAAAAACACCCCTTAAAGTTTGTATAGGGTATAGGAAGTGTTTTCAAAAGTAAGCCAATTCACTACGGTATCACTGATGAAATTCCCCGATTCCTTACAAAGTCACATCGCACCTTGAAAATCGCATGAGCCACCCCAGCAGGATACCTCCGGTATTGAATGTGCATTTTGCGCGTCTTACCAGAAAATACGCCGGAGAAAATCGGGCAGGAACGGGCTGGGACAGAGTGGACGGTAGTTAAGAGCAAGATTCGCCTTTGTATACGAAACCGCTCCTACGGGCGGTTTCTCCACGGCGGCATCTTGATGGGGATTGTGCTCCCCATACCCTCACATCGTGCAAAATCACATGATTTTGCCTGTTGGTGGCCTGCTGCAACAGGTCACAGCCGGAGTGCAAACGCACTGCCGGGAAAATCAAATTTTTGATTTTGGAAAGGAGACCCCATGCCACGAACGAAGAAAAAAGTGAAATCTATCGTAAAGAAAAAAGTAATCTCCGCACGAGTAACAGAAACAGTACATGAACTTTTACACCAGCAGGCAGAAGATGCCGGAATGACCCTCTCTGAATTCGCAGCGCAGATGCTGATGAAAGGCCGCGTGAATACCTCGTATGTGTTCTATGTTCACCCGGATGAGATCGAAGCCATCACACGGGAGTTTGCCGCCATCGGGAACAACCTGAACCAGATTGCAGCATTCTTCAACAGTGGGGGTCTTCCATCACATGTTATGCGTGAAAACATCAACCATGCGATTTCCTGCATTTTTGAAATGCGGGAGCAGGTCGCAGAAATGGCAGGAAAGAACTATGGCAATCTTAAAGCACATCGTAAGTAAGAGTTCCAACTATGGTGCTGCGCTGGAATATCTGATTTTCAAGCATGACGAGCTTCGGAAAGCTCCGATCCTTGACCAGAACGGAAATCGTATCATGCGGGATGAGTTTTATCTGGACGGTCTGAACTGTGAACCCTATTCTTTCGATGCAGCCTGCCAGCAGCTGAACCGCGAGTACCAGAAAAACAAAAACAAGAATGAAATCAAAAGCCACCATTACATCATCAGCTTTGATCCACGGGACAGCACAGAAAATTGTTTGACGGGTAAACGGGCGCAGGAGCTTGGACTGGAATACGCAAAAGCAAATTTTCCGGGGCATCAGGCATTGGTCTGTACGCACATAGACGGTCATAATGGCAGCGGCAATATTCATGTACATATCGTAATCAACAGTTTGCGAAAACTGGATGTGCCTAAGCAGCCCTTTATGGAGCGGCCCATTGACTGCAAGGCAGGGTACAAGCACCATGTGACGAACGAATACCTGAAACACCTGCAGAAATCCCTCATGGATTTGTGCCGCCGCGAGTTTCTGCATCAGGTCGATTTACTGTCACCATCCAGAACGGGTGTGACCGAAGCGGAGTATTGGGCACAGCGGCGGCTGGATGAGAAAAAACAGAAAATCGAAACGGAAGGATTTACGCCCAATCCGACAAAGTTTCAAACACAGAAGCAGCTTATCCGGGATGCCGTTGCCGCTGCTCGTGAGAAAGCAATCTCGTATGAAGATTTTCAAGACATCCTGCAGGATGAATACAACATTTTCGTCAAAACCCAACGTGGGCGTTATAGCTATCTGCCGCCGGAACGGAACAAGTTCATATCGGAGCGTTCTTTGGGGGATAGCTGCAAAAGAGAATGTCTGGAAGGATTCTTTGTTCAGAACGCCGAGAAGAATCTGCGGTACAAGGAAGATCCCATACTGATCTTTACGACCAGAACTAGGCTGCGGCTTGTTGTGGACCTGCAGGAGAATGTTAGGGCACAGGAAAATCTGGCCTATGCACTAAAGGTCAAAATCAGCAATTTGCAGAAAATGGCTGAAACGCTGGTATGGGTGCAGGAAAACAACATCAACGACCTGACAGAACTGAATGATCTGTGTAAGACAGCACAGGCCAATGCGCAGGCTGCGTATGAACGGCTGTCACAGGCAGAGGATGAACTGTACAAAACCAATGAACAGATTCATTATGCGGGGCAGTATCTTTCTACAAAAGATGTCCAGCAGCAATTTACGAAGGCGATTTTTAAGAAAAAATTCCGTGCAGAGCATTCCAAGGAATTGGATGCCTATGCAGAATCCGTGAAATATTTCCGAGAAGAAAATGATGGAAAGCTACCATCGCTGAAATCTTTGAAAAAACGGAAAGAAGAACTGACCAAAGAAATCGCGGAGAGGAAAAAGGCATACGCTCCCCTGAGAGAAGAATCCCGGCGTCTGGAAATTGCATCGGATAACGTGTACAGCATCTTCCGAAAGACCGATGAAATGAAATCCGACCTTGCATGGAAACGCGAGTGGGAGGCTAGAGTCCGCGAAAAGGCAAGGCAGGAGCAGGCTCGACAGGAACAGCGTGAGCGTCAACCGAAACGCAAGAAGCGCAGCTATGATATGAGCCTGTAAATCAGCAGGGTCTTCCACCCCGCACCCCGGAACCCTGCCGGATGCGTAAGCCCGTGCAGGACTTTCCCATTCGGCAGGGACTTTTGAAAACGATTAGGAGGAAGTTTGAGTAAAGAGTACATCAAGGCACAAACCCCACTGCCCGCTTATTTCCCTTATCCGAAATTTCTGCTGCAGATGAGCCTTTCACATACGGCACGATTGACGTATGTTTTGCTGCTGGACCGCATGACCCTTTCGCAGAAGAACGGCTGGGTGGATGTGCAGGGCCGGGCATATGTGCTCTATCCGTTGGCAGGGCTGGCGGAAGATCTTCAGAGCAGCATTTCCAGTGTCACCCGTGCCCTGCGGGAACTGGAAGCCGCACGGCTGATCGAACGGCGGTCCAATGGCTTTTCCAAGCCAAACCAGGTGTTCCTAAGCTTCCCATCTACTGCGCAGAAATGCACAGTCGAGATGGTCAAAAATGAGCAGCCTGATTGCTCAAAAGTGAGCAATACGATTGCGCAAAACTGCACACCTAACCAAATAAATAAGAACAACCTAAGATTGAACCAACTGAGTAGAACCAAAGAAGCATATGGGCGTTATCGGAATGTCTATCTGGAAGATTATTCAGAACTGAAAATGGAAATTGCAGAGTTAGATTCCCTGATTGATGACCTTTCAATCTATATGCAGTCTACAGGCAGGAAGTACGCAGACCATGCGGCGACCCTGCGTAGCTGGTCAGCACGGAAGAAAAGACAACAGAAACCGGGAGCAGGTATCCCGGACTATACCTACAACAAGGAGGAAAGTTTATGACGGAAACGATCCAGACAGCGATGGACAGGCTTATGACGATCTCTGTGGAACCGCAGGACTATGTTGCAGAAGATGGGCTGCTGTACTGCGGCACTTGCAATACACCAAAAGAAGCATTTTTCCCGAACGGCAGAAAGTTGTTTGGGCGTGACCGCCATCCGGCTGAATGCCAGTGCAGGCAGGCTACAAGGGAAAAGCAAGAGAAAGAAGAACATGCAAGGCTGCATTACGAGAAAGTGCAGCGGCTGAAGCTGCAGGGCTTTACCGACTGGGCGATGCAGCACTGGACATTTGCAAACGATCACGGGCAAAATCCACAGATGCAGCTGGCACAGCGGTATGTGGCCCACTGGCCGGAAATGCGGGAAAAGAATGTGGGGCTGCTGCTCTGGGGCGGTGTTGGTACAGGCAAGAGTTTTATGGCGGGTTGCATTGCCAATGCCCTGATGGAACAGGAAGTGGCCGTCTGCATGACGAATTTTGCCCGAATCATGAATGAACTGAATAACGCCTTTTCCGGGCGAAATGAAGTCGTGGACAGGCTCTGCGGCTATCCGTTGCTTGTCATTGACGATTTCGGCATGGAGCGGGGCACGGAATATGCGCTGGAGCAAATTTATAACATCATCGACAGCCGTTACCGCAGCAGGAAACCACTGATCGTTACCACGAACCTGACCCTGACGGAGTTGAAGAATCCGCAGGATACCGCCCACGCCCGTATCTATGACCGTCTGCTGGAACTGTGTACCCCGATTGCCTGCACAGGCCCCAGCATGAGAAAGGATATAGGACAGGCAAAATTGGATTTACTGAAAACACTTCTGGCTTGAATGGGAGGAACGCGATTGCAAGAAAACGGCAGAATGAATTGGTTGGAGCAGATCTACCAGATGAAGAACCGGGACATCCGCACGATTGAACAGTCTGAACTGGAGGAACTGCCGCAGGATGCAGTGGAACACGGACTGCCACAGGAGGAAAGGCTGAAAAATCTGCTGGATAAGGTCCGAAATCCTTATTGCTATCTGGACAACGGAATTATTGTGAAGCTGAATTTCGCACCGAGAGGGAGCAGCACACTGTCTGAGCGCGTTGGCCGATGCTTTCAGTCTGCCAGCTGAAAAGGCAGATAAGACTTCGGCAAGCTGCTGAAAAATCACACAGAAAATTTCACACTTTAATGCGATAAAGCACTGGACAAAAGATGATGATTCTGGTAAGCTGTTTGTGGGTAAGAAAATAGGAATGTGCCGGCTGAGTAAAGTTTGCTCGGCAGGCTTGTTCTACATAGAAAAATGTGGAGCCTTTCGCTTCTCTGACGAACAGTATTGCCGATTCGTTAAGGAGGTGGAAGGCTTTTGTTATACCCTGATGTGAATTTGCAGAAGAGAACACAGCAAAATACAACCCGATACCGTACAGCCTTGTACTTGCGTTTGTCTCGTGAGGATGGCGATAAGACAGAGAGCGACAGTATTGCAAACCAGCGCACACTACTGGAAGCCTATGCCATAGACCACCCGGAACTGTGCATCGTGGATGAGTTTGTGGACGATGGTTACTCCGGCTCGAACTTTGAACGGCCTGCGTTCCAAAACCTGTTCAGGGAACTGGAACAAGGGACTATCAACTGCATTCTGGTGAAAGATCTGTCCCGCTTTGGACGGAATTACATTGAAGTGGGACGCTATCTGGAACGGATTTTCCCGGTCATGCGGGTCCGGCTGATTGCTGTGACAGACAACTATGACAGTCAATCTGCGTGGAAAACCAGCGATTCCATCATGGTTCCGATGCGGAACTTGCTCAACGATGCCTACTGCCGGGATATTTCCGTCAAAATCAAGAGCCAGCTTGCGGTTAAGCGCAAGCGCGGCGATTTTGTGGGGAGCTTTGCAGCGTTTGGATACCGGAAGGATCCTGCCAATCATACCAGGCTAATTGTGGATGAACTGGCAGCGGAAACGGTGCAAGATATTTTCCGCTGGAAGATCAGCGGCATGAATAATCAGGGTATTGCAGACCGCTTGAATGCGGAAAAGGTGCCGTCTCCAGCCGCGCGAAAGCTGCAGAGCGGCGCAAAGCTGAGCCTGCATTTCCGCAAGAGCGATGAGCCGCCGTGGTCTGCCAAGGCAGTGGACCGTATTCTGCACAATGAGGTCTATACCGGGAAGCTGGTGCAGGGAAAGACCCGGCGACTGGATTATCGCTCCAAAAAGAAAATGAATGTGCCGATGCGGGACTGGACAATCGTGGACAACACCCATGAAGCAATCATTCCGGCAGAGCAGTTTGAACTGGTGCAGCGGATTCTGGAAACCGAAACCCGCAGGCCGAACGATGCCGAAACGGTGGCCCTGTTTGCAGGCTTTCTCTACTGTGGGGACTGCGGCAGCCGGCTAGTGCGCAGGTCGGCCAGCTATAAAGGAAAGCGGTATATCTATTATCAGTGCTCCGGCAGCAAGCAGAACAAGGGCAGCTGCACGAGCCATAACCTGCGGGATGAAAAGCTCTACAACATCGTGCGGAACGCGCTCCAGATGCAGATTCAAATCGTGATGGAGGAAGCAAAGTTTGTAGAAAGCATCCGGCAGGCCCAGCAGGAACCCTACCGTGTGCGGTGCATCGAACGGCAGATTCGGCAGCTGACCGCAGAAAAGGCTCATACACAAGGCATTAAGGAAAAGCTGTACGGGGATTACGCAGACGAAATCCTCACACGGGAGGATTTTCTGAACTACAACGAACTGTACAGCAAGCGGATTGAAGAGTATGACCACAAAATCACAGAACTGGAAGCGGAACAACGAAATTTACAGACTGCTCCAAATGCTTATCCGTTTCTGGATGTGTACCGTAAGTATCGAAAATTGGAAGAAATCACCCGCCCGATGGTCGTGGAACTGATTGAGAAAATCGAAGTGTATGAGGGCAATCGGGTAGAAATTACGTTCCGATTCCACGATGAAATTGCGGACCTGCTGGAAGAACTGCATCAGAAGCAGCAGACACAGCATGAAGTATCTGCATGAAAGGAGAGGCTGGACATATGGCAAGAGTAAGCAAGAAGGTAAGTGCGGCGCAGCGGGAAGCGGAGAACGCACCGCACCGTATCTGGAAAACCGCAATTTACGCACGACTGTCTGATTTTGATGATGTACTTCGGGATACGGAATCGCTGGAAGTGCAGATTTCTTACATCAAAGAGTATATCAACCACCGGGATGATTTGATGCTGCTGGATGTGTTTGCGGACAAGCGGTGCACAGGGATGAACTTTGACCGCCCGGAATTTGAGAGGCTTCTAAAATCACTGCAGGAGCGGAAAATCGACTGCATCGTGGTAAAGGACTTCTCGCGTTTGGGCCGCAATTTCGTGGAAACAGGCCAGTATCTGGAACAGGTGTTTCCGCTGTTTGGCGTAAGATTTATAGCCATCAACGATAACTATGACAGCCTGAACAACCAGAGCCGTGACGGGATGCTGGTGCCGATCAAGAGCATGATCAACGAAATGTACTCGAAAGACCTGTCCCAGAAGATCCAGTCGTGCTTTCGCTCCAAGGAAGCGCGGGGAGAAATCTATACCCCGGTTCCGTTCGGTTACAAGAGAAATCAGCAGAATCATTTGGTTCTGGATGAGAAAGTCAGCGATGTGGTGATACAGATTTTCCTCTGGAAGAAATCCGGCATGAAAGAGCGCGAGATTGCAAAGAAGCTGTCTGCGCAGGGAATCCAGACACCTTTTACACGCCGCTGTCAGCTGGGATACCTGAAAAACACCTTGCGGGTAAAGGACCCAGCATGGCAGACCGTTTTCGTGACAAAGGTGCTGGAAAATCCAATCTACACAGGAACAATGGTCTATAACCGCATCGCCTACGATGAAACGAATCGGAAAATCGGGCAGAATCCACGGGAAAGCTGGCGGATGGTGCCGGACAGCCATCCGGCGATTATCAGCTGGGAACTGTTTGATGAAGTTTCCGCATTACGGGAAGCCGAGCAAGCAGTCAAGGAAGAGCGAAAAAAGTGGTGCAGACAGCGCAGAAAGAACAATCCGAACATCTTCAAAGGCAGAATCTTTTGCAAAAAGTGCGGAGAAAAATTGGTTTGTCATTGGCAAAGTGATGGTACGCTGTATTTTTACTGTGCATCTTGCCATGTTTCAATTTCAGAGAAAGACCTCTGGAACGGCATCCATAAGGAACTGTACCAGCGGTTAGAAGAACATAAGTACTTGAAAAAGCTGATGCAGAAGAATTCGGGAAAAAGCAATCTTGAAACAAAGAAAGTTGCATTGAGCCGTGAAATGGAACAGGTGTCGGGCAATATCGTTCGGCTGGAATCGCAGAAGCGCAGCGGCTATGAGCGGTATGTTCTCGGAAAACTTTCAAAGGAGAAATTTCTGGAACTGAAGCAGGATGCAGAAAATGAAATTGAGACATTCAGACAGACAAAAGCTGAAAAAGAGAAAGAACTGGCCGTCGTTCAAGAAAAATTGCAGCAGAAAAAGCAGATCGCAGGAAACACCGAAGTCCTTTTGACGGTAGATAATCTGCTGCAGTATGTAAAGAAAATTGAAGTGGACCGCAGGAAAATAACTTATACGGAATTTGTGTTTTAACGAAAAAGGAGAACAGACAATGAAAGAGAAAATCTATGATGCCCGGACAGGAATGGAATATGTCTTGGTGGGTGATTATTATCTGCCAGCCTTGAAACTGCCACGGACCCGTCCGATTGGCCGATGGGGAATGCTGCACAAGGCGTACCTGAAACTACGAAAACCAGCCAATTACCAGAGTTTGCTGCTGAGCGGAAAACTGGATACTGTTTTAGCAAATGTGGAAGAGCAGGCAGCGGAACGATATGAGGTTTTGATCGAGCAACTGAGCCAGCGGGAGGGTGTCTCGGAAAAACTGAAAGAAGAAAATCAGATGGAGTGGGTGCGCCGCATGAGCAATCTGGAAAATCGTGCAGCGGAAATCGTAAAGACGGAATTGATCTACACGTTTGAAAGGCGGTGAGCAGCAGATGATCGGAACCTATTACCGGCTTTCCCTTGCGGACGAGGATGTGGGGGCTGATAAGGTCGAAAGCAACAGCATTCAGGGCCAGCGCGGACTGGTAGAGGGGTACATCATGGCCCGCCCCGAACTGGCAAAAGAGCCGCTTCAGGAGTACGTGGACGACGGCTATTCTGGAACCTCTACAAGCCGCCCGGCGTTTCAGAGGCTGATTCAAGATGCGCAGGATGGAAAGCTGAAAACGATTATCGTAAAGGACTTTTCCCGGTTTGCCCGTGACTACATCGAAGCAGGCGATTATATGGAGCGGATCTTCCCATTGCTGGGCGTTCGCTTCATCTCCGTCAACGATGGTTATGACAGTGGAATGCAGATCGGAAACGATGTACGCGGACTGGAAGTAGCCATTAAGAACATCATCAACGCATCCTACAGCCGGGACCTTTCTGCCAAAATCGCAGCAGCAGACCATGTGATGCAGAGAAAAGGAATGTATCTCGGAGGATACCGCCCGTTTGGATTCCTGCCGGACCCAAATGACTGCCATAAGCTGATCCTAGACCCGGTAGCCAGCCAGTATGTGCGCCTGATTTTTGAACTGGCATTGCAGGGAAACAGGACGGGGACCATCGCAAAAATCCTGAACGAAAAGCAGATTCCAACCCCGGCAGTGTATCATGTGTCGGAAAACCATGTGTACAGCGAGCAGAAAGCATGGGACTTGCAGCGCAGCCACTGGACAAGCGGAATGGTTTACCATATATTGAAAAATGAGAAGTATAAGGGAACCTACGTGGGCGCGAAATTCATTATGCCTGTTCCGTGCAAACATCGGGTCCTGCGCGCTCCCTTGGAACAGCAGGTACGAATCGAGGACAGCCATGCCGCTATTGTGACCCCAGAAGAATTTGCACAGGCGCAAAAGGTCATTATGCTGCAGCATGGAAATCATCAGGCAGGGAACTACACAAAACGCCAGTATCCGCTGAAGGGAAAGGTCTACTGTGGCTATTGCCGGAAATTGATGAAATATCGTGTTCTCAAGAAACTTGATCCCTCGTTTAACTGCAGATTTTCAGCCACGGCGGTGGACAGCCCCTGCAAGCGAATCCCGATTTCTGAGAAAATGCTGGAAGAGATTGTCCGAAACGCGCTGACAGTGCAGATAAAGCAGGCGGAGCATATGCTGGAAATCCTGCACGAACGGGAACGCAAAGCGTTGATCATCTTTTCCGCACTGGAACGGCAGGAAGAAAAGCTGAGTGCAGAAAAGGCAGAGCTCGTAAAACTTCGTGTTGCACTGTATGAGCAGTATGCCGACGGAAATATGAGCAAGGAAGAATTCATCCGGCAGAGAGATGCCTACAGAGTGCAGGAAGATGAAAGAATGGAGCAGATTCAAAGGCTGCGTACCGAGAAAGATCAAATTTTCCAGCCTGTGAAAAAGGATACGGATAATTTGCAAGCCATGATGAATACGGTGGGAGAAGCAGGCGATGTGATGCATTTGTCACAGAATGTGGTGGAAGCCTTTATTGACCGCATCGAGGTTTTCAACGATGAACGTGTGAAAATCCATTTTACATTTGAAGATGTGCTGGCAGACCATGCAGAATGAGCCGTAGGCAAAACTAACGCGGCAATTAGAGTTTTTCTTGTAAGAACACGAGATTCATGGTATCATAGAAGCAACGAAAAGTCTGTGCATGGCTACGTGAAAGGGGCAGCAGAGATGAAAGAAATGAATATTCCCGTTGGAGTTTCGGATTTTGAAGAAATTCGTAAAAATGGGTATTACTATATTGATAAATCGGGACTGATTAGCGAACTGCTCAGTAGAACCGGAACGAAAGTGACGCTTATTACTCGCCCCAGACGATTCGGTAAGACATTGGGCATGAGTATGCTGGAAAACTTCTTCGACATCCGAAAGAACAGCAGAAAACTGTTTGAAGGGCTAGAAATTGCAGAGCATCAGGCATTATGTGATGCGTGGATGAACCAGTATCCGACAATCTCTATTTCATTCCGGCAGATAGATGGTCTGAATTTTATGGATGCATATCAGCAGCTTGTCTATGAAATTACTCTTCTGTATCAGAATCACACGTATTTGTTGGATAGTCAGGTGATAAGCAAACAAGAAAAATTTCTTTTTCAGCAGATAAGTGATCGAAAAGCGGAAAAGACGGATGTGCTGCGCTCGATTCAATTTTTAACATTGCTGCTAAATAAGCATTACAACAAAAAAGTAATTCTTCTTATAGATGAGTATGATGTTCCTGTAGCGAAAGCAAACAATAACGGTTACTATACTGAAATGCTCGATATTATGAAAGGCTTAATGCAGGCCCTAAAAGACAATCAAGCACTTCAATTCGCAGTTGTTACGGGTTGCTTAAAGATTGCGAAAGAGAGCATCTTTACAGGAACCAACAATTTTGTATCGGATACTATTACAAATTCTCGTCTGAACGAGTATTTCGGATTTGTACAGAGCGAGGTTGACCAGCTGCTAAAGGATGCCGACCTGACAGAGCAGGCTGAGAATATCAAAAAATGGTATAATGGATACCATTTCGGAGCCTTTGATGTTTACTGCCCGTGGGATGTAATGAACTATATGCTGGAATTACAGCGCAACCCGAAGGCTAAGCCTATCAGCTACTGGAAGAACACCAGCGACAATGCAATCATCCGTTCCTTTATTGACTATGCGGGGAGTACAATCACAAATAAACTTGAAACCCTGATGGCTGGCGGCTACATTGTTCAGCGTGTGGATGAAAACCTGACCTATGACTACCTGCATTCCTCAGAAGATAATCTCTGGAGTACGCTGTATCTGACAGGGTACTTGACCAAAGCTCGTGAAGGCGATTATAAAGGCGAATTGTCGGATGGCATGGTTGCCCTTATGATTCCTAATGCAGAAATCAAAGAGATTTTTGAAACAACAGTCATCAAATGGTTCGATGACAGTACGAAGAAGTGGAATCGAAATGCTTTGTTTGATGCAGTCTGGAACGGTGACAGCGAAGGCATTACCAAGGAAATGAATGCTCTGCTCCGGCGCACCATTAGCTACCATGACTATCGGGAGGACTTCTACCACGCATTCCTTGCGGGCATCTTCACAGGTGCAGGATACATGGTGGATTCCAATAAGGAACATGGCGAAGGACGAAGCGATGTGGTCGTCTACGATTCCATCAATGCCCGCGTTGCAATCTTTGAGGCGAAGTATACGAAGGTTTTGGAAAATCTGGAGAGTGAGTGCGATACAGCGTTGCAGCAAATTGATGATCGGATGTATGCAAAAGAGTATGAGGATGACTACGATCAAATCCTTTGCTACGGTATTTCGTTCTTTAAAAAACGCTGCATGGTAAAGAAAAAGTGATTCACAGCAAAGCTTAACTTGAATTTTGTATTATAACTTAAAATAAGTTAAAACGCAGAAAAAGAGTTATAAAGCGAAGCCCGCATAAGCCACAGACGGCACCCAGGAGGATTCGAGGGTGCGTCTGCAGCTTATGCGGGCTTTTTTATTTTGCGATTTTAATACGGATAGGTGCTAAATTCCAAGGCTGACAAGAGCGGCCTTTAACTCTTTTGCCATGCGAATAATGACAGTCTGTTCAGTTTCATCGCAGTCTAATAAGAGACGATGTAAATTGGAATCAGAGGAAGAAAGAGAATAATCGAGGCTGTCAACCAGTAGCGCATCGACAGAAATATGTAGAGCATTGGCGAGATCAACCAAGATTGGCAAACTGGGAGTCTTGACTCCGTTTTCAAGATAGGCAATACGCATGAGTTCCAAACGAATGCAGAGCGCATCTTAATAGGAAATTCTGAATTTACTCCTGCGCTGGATTCTCCGATTTCGGTGGGCGTTAAGTCAAATGACTTTGTTTTGTGCCAGATGTATCGTGAGGGAGTCTTGACTTTGGATGCGGTGCGGCAACTTCGCCGCAATGATAGAAAATTGACTTATACACGGCAGCAAGCGGATAAGTCGATTATCTGCCGTAAAGAAGTTATAACGAAAGATCAGTTTATTGATTTGATTCGGGATGCGACAGTTCAAATCATGTTCTAACAGTGATATGGTAGAACAGGGTCAGCCCTAGTCTTTCTTGCGAAAGACAAGGCTGTTTTTTTGTTTTATCCTCGACTGCTATGAGTCTTTTTATACTTACTTGTATTCAGAAAGCTCAGAAGAGTATCTATTTATCGCAGTTCGGTAAAGATTTACCTTTTCATCCTCGAAACTTACCCTATGCAATCTGATATCTTCAAATTTCTGATAGATATTTTTGTAAATAATTTGGTGTGCTGCATTGTGAACAGATTCGGTGCTGTAGGGATCCATTTCGAAGGATTCTTCAGAAATAGATAGTTTCAAAAGTATAAGCAAATCGTCCTTGCTAATCTGGTCGATTGGCTTTTTGCTTGCTGCACTTCCGTCCAAAGAATAGAATACTCTTCCATTATCAACCATTAAGTATTTCATAAGAATTCCTCCGATCCATATAGGCTGCTTCACCAGCCTCAAGACAATCCAACAATACCGATTTTCGTGGTATATGATTGCCTTTTAAATCAACCAGATCCTCACTTGAAGGATAACCCGAATACAAATGATATTCAAGTTTTCCGTCACTTAAGACCTCTTTGCAGGCATAAACGATGTAATCTGGGTGAACAGAAACACCAATTGTATTATTATGCGTTGCAATAATTACCGGAATAGTTTTTGATATGTCTTTAAGCAGGCTATCTACTCCATCTCTAAGGAATATATTGTCAAACGAAGACTCTGGCTCATCAAGAATCAAAATGTTGTTTTTAACTCCATCTGACAGTTCTTGAAGCAAATTATACTCGGAACGTTCTCCGCCGGACGCAGGACTTCCATACTGGTTAAATACTTCATAGGTAATGTTAACAAAGTACTTATAATACTCCGAAGCTGGAATATCCTTCCCTTTCAGAACTTGTAGGAATTTGTACGGATCATAGTACTCCTTAAATGCATCGGAGAAGCCGGTCCTGGTTCGGCTAACTTTCTGCATCGCCAGCGCACCCGAAAATGGACTACTTTGGGCAACTACTCTGTAAGAATACAAATTCTGCGCTTGAATAACACGAGGCTCTTTTATCATTTTCACCACATCACGGAAGACCTGTACCTTGTGCTGGTTCATGAGGATTTGGTACAAATCTATATCTGGCACAGCGGTTGTAGAAGAGCGAACACTTAGTTCCTTCTTTACCGATGTGATAAGACTATTTACATATTCTTTGTGCAGCGAATCCGTCTTTTCTTGAATATATTGCTCTCTTAATGCAATGGCTAAACGCAAAAGCGAACGCCTGCCAACATACTTTTCAACTAACTCCTTGTATTCAATTGAGCCCAGTAAAGTCTCTGCGGCTTCAATCATTTCGACAAGGGAGGATAAATTTTTGATGCTAAAATTTGATTCTTGATAGAGATTTGCCTTGGAGAAGATGTCTTGCCGCTGTGCATCTTCTCCGGCCTTTTTCAGCGCCTCTAAATATTCGTCTATTTCTTTCGCATCTTGCTCCAGATTGACGGATTGCACATCATCAACAACCGTTTTGAACGGCCCCAAATAGCTTTCTGTTACAGAGTTTCCCCTATTTTTTAATGCCGCCTCGAATTTTCGCTGAGATTGCTCATCATCCGTCGATAACAACGAAAATTGTTTGATGTACTTGCCGCCGGGGAATTGCGCATTGATTTGATCGAGCGTGTAAGTCTTGCCAGACGAACGCTTTCCTAAAAGTACAGTTAATCCAGTTGAGATTTGCAAACCATTGTCGAGGATTTGGAATAGAGAGTTTCCATCTTCCGGTTTCAGTGATACTTTCGCCTTATCGGTTAATGCATATTTAAGTGACATCATATTAATGTCATCTATATCGATATAGGTCTGCCTTCCTGAAGGAAACTGTGCTTTTTCTTCAACTCTCCAATCGCTAAATAGTACAGGAACTAATTTTTCACTTTTAGACTGCATATAGATGAATTTCTTTGCACTGCATGCCTCCCCACACTTAATATATGGGCTGATTTGAGGAACCCTCTCGAACGAGAGCTTTGGATCTTTCTCGTAATGAGGAATAAGGATATATTTTCCGAGATTATTAAATATTTCCATAAATTGTGCTTCGGAAATATATGAATCTTCACTTGTTCCGTTAAGGCGATAAACTTTCGCGCACTTTTCTGTAAAATCATCTATGTCAGATGGATCGGTAATGACAATCAGGTGGCCAGCTTCTATATCTACTTCGATGCCAGGAAAGACTTTAATGGGTAGGGCATTCGTGATATCGCTGAATTGCTGGGCATCAAACAGATTGTGATTGGTTATCGCAATCAAATCTACTTTTTCCTGTATGACATAGCCTTTTAGCTTTTCTATCGAAAACTCAAATGGTTTGTCCCTTTTGGTGGAAACCGTATGGATATGAAGATCCGACTTTTTCATGTTTAACATCTCCAATCTTTTCCGTGCCTGTTTAGAACGCTCTTCTGCTAATAATTATGTGTCCAATTAATCTTTAGTGTAATTATAGCAACTCTATTCCTTTATTGCAAATATTTGAGGCCACTTTAGTTTTAGCTCGTTTACTACACGAGCTAAAACAGAATACTATTTCTGTATTATTGAAAAAATCGAATGGTTACTGCAACACAGACAGTGAGGTGTTGCAAATATAAGCATAACTGCTATAATAGGAATTTGTACGGATGATCTTTATCATTAAAACATTGCAACCATTTACACTTGCACTAATTGGGCGAACATGTTCACCTCGTACAACATCGTCAACTCGCCCAACAAGAACATGCGGCGATTTCCTGATTTAAGGTGAATACAGTGTTCCGGCAATAAAAGCGAAGCCCGCATAAATCACAGACAGCACCCAGGAGGATTCGAGGGTGCGTCTGCAGCTTATGCGGGCTTTTTTATTTTGCAAATTTAATACGGATAGGTGTTAAATTCCAAGGCTGACAAGAGCGGCCTTTAACTCTTTTGCCATGCGAATAATGACAGTCTGTTCAGTTTCATTGCAGTCCAGCAGTAAGCGGTGAAATTCGGAGTTTGCAGAGGAAGAAGAATGTTCAAGACAGTCGAGCAAAAGCTCATCTGCGGAAACGGATAATGTGTTGGCAATTTCAACAAGAACAGAAAGGCTTGGAACCTTTGTGCCATTTTCGATTTGGACAATGTATTCACGACTGCAGTTGACTTTTGCGGCAAGATCTTCCTGTGTCAGATTCGATTTTGAACGGTAGAAGCTGATTCGTTTTCCTAGAGAAGTACGATTTACGGACATATAGTGATCTTCCTTTCAAATGCCCGCATAAGATACTTTAATTATTTGACTTATGAAAAAATGTATCAAGAAAAACCAAAAGATCGATCCGCATAGAAATCAGAATTTTTCTTTTCCCTTTTAGCGGAGGTGGCTTCTGAGGCAAAAATGTGAACCAGTAGTTCACATTTTAGGGTACAAGTGAACTGCTGGTTCACAGAAAAATATATCTGACAAGCGTATAATAAAAGCGTGAAACCAAACTACAAAAAAGTGAGGAAAACGAAATGGAAAGGCTGCTGACACTGTATAGCGAAGTTCAGTCAACGGATGTACGGTGGCTGTGGTATCCCTTTATTGCAATCGGGAAAATCACACTGCTGCAGGGTGATCCCGGCGATGGAAAGTCTAGCATGATGATGAATCTGATTGCGGAACTTTCAACAGGAGGTAAGACCCCGGATGGCTGTAAGATCGGTGCGCCGCAAAAGGTGATTTATCAGTGCTCCGAGGATGGCGTTTCAGACACGATAAAGCCCCGTCTGGAACGCTGCGGAGCAGATTGCGGGAAGATCGCTTTCATCAATGAAGAAGTCTATAACGGCCTTACATTGGACGATGAGCGCATCCGTCAGGCAATCATTGAATTCCGGCCGCGCTTGGTCGTGATCGATCCAATTCAGGCCTATCTTGGCAGTGATTCAGATTTGCAGATCGCAGGCAGGGCACGGAAACTTATGCGCCGCCTTGGAATGTGGGCTGTTGGCTACGACTGCGCTATTGTTCTGATTGGGCACCTCAATAAAAAAGAAGGCTCCAAAGGGCTGTACCGCAGCCTTGGCAGCATTGATGTTGTGGCAGCAGCACGAAGCGTCCTGCAGGTGGAGCGAGATACAGAGAACCCTGATATAAGAATCGTACATCAAATCAAAAACAGTCTTGCGCCTACGGCAGAAGACATCCGTTTCTCTATTTCTGCCGAAAGTGGTTTTCAGTGGCTTGAATGTAGGCCACAGCTCTTTGAAAAACAACAGCCGGACACCGAACCTGAATTTGATACCGAGCAACAGAAAGCTGTCTACTGGATTAAGCATTTCCTTGAAAAAGGCGATATGAGCGCAAATGAAATGTATTGTCGCTTAGATAATGAAGGTGTCAGCAAACGAGTAGCGCGGATGGTAAAAACAGAAATGGGAATCCACTGCTACCAGAAAAAGCGGAAATGGTATTGGAGCGTTCAGCCGGAAGAAGGTGCTATGAATGGATCGCAAGTATAAGGTTGGCGGCTATGTGAAACTTGCAAAACTGTGGGAACGCGCTAAGGATGCAGCAGTAGCCTATCACAGTTCCTACTATGCTGAAAAGTTTAAAACTGATAGCGATAAAAAGCTGGTTGGTGTTTATATTGACATCACAGGGAATAAGGAAATTTATAAACGCCCGGAAATGGTGCATCTGCTCAAAGATTGCAAAAAGGGTGCCGTCAATCTGATTTTTTCACAGACAAGGGCCTACCTTGCAGCGAATACCTGTGATTTCTGTTTTCTGCTGAAATATCTGTTTGATATGCCGATGCGGGTGGACATTGTTACAGATGATGACGACCAGAGAATCGACACGATTCTTGATGTTGAAAATCAGCGTCAGAACCTGAAAGAGTTGGCCGAAAAATATACATCAATCCGAAGGAAATATTATCTTGAGTGGAGAATTCGACTGGAAGATGAAATGACAAAGGCTGAAGAAAAATGAACGTAGAACATATCCCAGCAGAAGATGTGGACATGCTGCCGTGTGGAGCAGACTGGCAGAGTAGGCATTTGGAGTCCGAAAAGAGAAAAGCTGAAATTCGTGACAGAATCCATAAGCAGGCAGAACAGGGCCAGAAAACGGCAAAAGACTACTTTCGTCCGGCGAAACCGACACCGTCGATTTATGACAGCGACCTGAAGCGTGTGGCCGTTTATGCCCGTGTCAGCACTTCCAGCGAAGAACAGATTTCTTCCATTGAAAACCAGACTCTATATTACACCAAAAAGATTGCAGAAACAGAAAACTGGAATTTGCAGGATATTTACAGCGATGAAGGAAAATCGGGTACTTCACTGCGGAAACGGGATGCGTTTAAGCGCATGATGCGGGATGCCAAAGACCAGAAGATGGATTTGATTATCTGTGCCAGCATTTCACGTTTTGCCCGGAATTTTTCGGATTGCATGACACAGATCGCAGCTTTGAAAACTATGCATCCTGCACATCCCATCGGTGTGTACTTTGAAACAGAGAATATCTACACGCTGAATCCAAGTAGCCAATACAGCCTTGACATTCAGGCGCTTCTGGCGGACTGGGAATCGGGCAATAAGAGCCGCCGCATGATCCTTTCGTATGACCAGCGCATTATGACAGGCCAGTACCCGGTGGCCGACCTGATGGGGTATCGGCATACCAAAGATGGACAGTTGGTAATTGAGCCGGAAGAAGCAAAGACGGTGCGTTTTATCTTTCTGGCGTTTATCTATGGTTATAACTGCGATCAAATTGCGGCAGTGCTGACGCAGAAGAAGCGTAGCACCCTGCGTGGCAAGCAGGAGTGGAATGGCATGATGGTGGCAAATATCATGAAAAATGAACGCCGCTGGGGTGATCTGGAAGCCCGGAAGAGCATCGTGGTGGACTACAAGCTGGGCAAGGTTACAAAGAATAATGGGAATCGCTGCTCTGCCTATGTTCCGGAACACCATGAAGCAATCGTTTCGCCGGAAATTGCACGGGCTGCACATCTGGTGGCATCCAGCAGGAAGAAGTGCGGTGTGCAGGATATTGTGGTGATCCAGCAGGGAACATTGAAAGGCTTTGTTGGCATCCATCCGAATTGGAGCGGCATCAGTGTTGAAAGCATCCGCTGCCTTTGCCTGAGCACCTATCTGCCGGAAGAGGTGATGAAACTGAACGATATAGCAGAGATGAGGGCTGGGGCAACACTGGGAAAGGCACTTCAATCTGAATATATGACGGTTTCAGGTGCTTGCTTTATCAACCAGAGCAGCCCGGTTATGACGATTTCTAAAAATGGAATCCGTTTCAGCAAGGCCTGCCATAGCCGGTTGGACGACTGCGAGTATGTGGAACTGCTCTATCATCCGGTTCTGCAGGTCGTGATTTTGCGAAAGAGCAATCACGGCTTTTCAACGACGATGCACTGGCAAGATGACAATGACGTTCATAGTGCCTTTTCAGCCAGAGCGTTTTCTGGCCTGATCCTTCAAACGTTGAACTGGAAAATGAATTGCCGTTACCAGTGCCGTGGTATCTGCCGGGGTCAGGGAAATGCAAAATTCCTGCTTTTTGAGTTGGATGAGTCCCGGATTTTGACTGGGAAAAATCAGTATGAGCAGGCTGAAGAGTGTTCGATGAATCTGAAATGTCGGTTATATCGGAGTAAATGGGTTCAGAGCATTACAGTTAGTGATGTGATGGAATCCGGCCAAGTCGTAGAAAATCCCATGATTGGTGCAATTCCGAGCAGAAACGAAGTTCAGCGTGAATTGGACGAACTTTTGATGTCAATGTAATGGAGGTCTCAGGAAATGACTGAAGTAGATAAGCGGCAGGAGTTATCCCTGCGCGAAGTAGAGTTGATTCGTGAACTGGCGCAGATTCGTAAGGAAAGGAGCGAAGAACTGGAATTTGAAAAGTTCGATGGGTACGAACTGCCGCCTCGGACGCAGTTTTCTATGGTTAAAAAGCCTGCTGTCAGTATCAAATACGGCGAAATGACATTCAATATGGCCTGCATCCGGCTGTTTGAGGGTATAAAGTACATTTTGCCTATTGTCAATACAGCAAAGAAGCGGATGGCCTTGATTATGTGCCCCGAAGAAGATAGTGCGTCTGTAGAATGGGCACGGCAAAAGAATGGCGTATGGGTAAACAAGTCTATTTCGTCACTGGAGTTTCTGGAAAAGATGTTCCGCATGATGAACTGGAATCGGGAGTGCCGCTATAAAGTGCTTGGACGGGTGGCTAATTCAGATCAGGGACTGGTCATGCTTTTTGATTTGGAAGAAGCTATTATGTTTACTCCGCAGCCGCAGGAGTTTACAGACCCAATGACGGGAGAAGTGAAGAAGAAACAGGTCAAATTCTTCCCGGATATTTATAAAGGCAGAATTGGACGGTCTTACAATGACTACGTGGCAACACACCAGATGAGTATGTTTGAAAATATCGTCAGCTATCAAGGCGATGAGCAAGCACAAGCGGCGATCATGGCAGAAAAAATGAAGAAGTAGAGGGAAAAAAGGAAGCCGAAGACGTGGAACCAACTGCTTCTGCAGCGACTGAAACAGAACGGATAGACCACGAAATCAATTCATCAGGCCCATCATCAACACAAACGATAAATACGGAAAAAGGTCAAAATCAATATCTGTATGAGAAGAGAGGGGCGACTACATGAGCAATGAGAGAGTGATGCGCCTTGGATTGACGATTTCTGCAAAACAGAGCCAGTTGACAATCAGCAAAGATGTGATTCGTATTTTGGGGAGTCCAAGCTATGTTTGTGTGCTGCAGGGAAAGGATAAACAATCTGTTGCAGTGGCGTGTTGCGAAGCATCTCATCCGATGTCGTTTAAGGTGCCGGAAAATCTTCTGATGGATAACAGGTGCAATATGCGAATTTGCAGCCAGCAGTTCATCGATCGCTTGGTTGAGGCAAACAATTTTTCTCCGTTAGAATTTCATAGGGTAGAGGGTAAGTATCTACCTGAGCTTAATGCAGTTGTGTTTCCAATAAAAGTAATGTGAAAAATGAACAGGTGGTTTCGCACTGGATGCAGAACCGCCTATTCAGTGTGGATTTTTCAGAATGGCTCTTTGCATGCGCTTCTGGAAACAAATGGTCTAGCTGTAGAAAAAGACCATCAATTTAAAGGACGGTATGATGCTGAGAAAAATGCGGTTGTTATTTCGCTCGAAGAAAATGAATTTGAGAACGAATGTTAATCGAAAATAGGCTTGAACCTCTAAAAGTATTTGACTTGACATTACGTCCGATTGGTTGTACAATATGACCAAATGGACGTAATGGAGGGGGCGATTCCTATGAGTGGTGGAATTTTAGATGGTTTTCAAACGATAATTCCAACAGCAGCGGCTGTCTTATCGGAAAGACGACAAATGTTAAGGATGACGCAACAAGAGGTTGCTGATCGAGCCAATATAACTTTACGTCAATATCAAAGGCTGGAATCTGGGGAAAGAAACATTTTGACTTCTTCTTTTGGCTTGGCGTGTCGGGTAATTGAAGCGCTTGATATGGATGTTTCTAAATTCTATCATGGCGACTATTACCTTGAAGAACTGAAAACTATTGAAGGCAAATGATTGGTGGCAGGGTAAAATGCCAATTTAGGGGATGATATGACGCGGAGAAAATGCTGCTATAATTTCGCTCGAAAAGATGAAAGGGAATGTTAGTACAGACAAAGAAAAAAGAGCCTGCTGAATGAAGCAGACTCCGTGATAAGAAATTACACGGTAGGATTGACGGGAGAAACAGTAAGCGTTAATCCGAGGTGCTGGAAAATATTCAAGAGGGTTCCGAGATTAGGCGTTGTTTTGCAGGACTCAATTCTTGCAACAGAGGATTGCGGCAGACCGCACATGGCGGCAAGTTCGCGTTGGCTTAGGCCAAGCGCATTCCGCTGCTCAACCATGGCAGTGACAATTGCAGCCACTTCCTCTGTTTCTTTGATGTCCTTTGCTGTTTCAGGGTCTACAGTACGAACGTATTCTTTGTAATCATTCCATGTTTTCATAATTTAGCAGTCTCCTTTCTGCGAAGATAGTCGTTGCGCTCTGCTTTTGCTTTCTCAATTTCGCGTTTAGGCGTTTTTTGAGATTTCTTTCGAAACTGATGAAGTAGTACATAAGTATCATTTTGACAGAAAAAGTAGAATATGTGATTGTTTCCAGGCCGAAGCTCCCAAATGCCATCGTCAAGATGCTTCGTAATCTCTGCATTCATGTGGGTTCCATTTTGCTGAAGTAGTTCAATGTAGAGGCTTGCCTGTTTGTGCTGTATCCGTGCATCTTTATTGGTAGGAGCCTTGAGGCGTAAAGCTTCAAGAAAATCCCAGATAGGACACTTTCCATCTTCTGTTTCGTAAAATTCAATCTCATACATTAGAATATTGTCTCCAAAGTGGCAATGTGATTTTCTATTTATATGATAGCACAAATGCTATCACGCGTCAAGAAGGAGAGAAAAGCTCAAATCGAAAAAATAACAAGAGAAGTCTTTCCGAGTTTGAAACCGTATCGGTTTCGGCTTGGAAAGGCTTATTTTTTTTGCAAAAATTTTTGTTCCTTACTTGACAACCGCATATGGGCAACCAGAGAAAAGCCTGATTTTATGCGGGTTTACGCGGCTTGACCTTTTTACCTCAACCTGTTTCTGCCTGTCATGGTGCGTTACGGCCAGCGTGATTTCAGGTGCTAATGGCTTCTGGTTGCGCTCTATACTTAACCCACCACAGCGAAAGCTGATAGAGCAGAAAACAGAATAAGGAGGTACGAAGGCAAGCCTGCGTATAGATTGTTGCTGCAATCTGTATATAAGACATATTTTTGATGGGATTCTATTGTATTTTCAGGAAAGAAATTCGTATCAACCTGCCGCAGCACGATGACTGATGCGCAGGAAAATGAAAAATGATCCGGAAAAAACGATACATACGAATATCAACTTCACATGGCGGAGGAGTAGCTCCGGGAAGGCGAACGCCCCGGCGGGAGCCTAGGGCCCCGGGTGCTCCGAACAAAAACAACAGTAAAAGTTCATCTTTGAAAGGCAAAAAATGGACTCTAGAGAAAAACTTCGCAAAACCTTGCAAATGACGCTAAAACGTGATATAATTTTGGTACGAACAAGCCGGTTTTGGTACGACAACGGTATGTTGTGGTACTGTAACTGTTGTTTCGAAATTATGAACGATCACAAAAAAATCGTGAAAATTTAGCGTAGATACGATGACACCTATCAGGTTCAGGTCGTGTCCTGGTACGACAACGAGAACTCCTACACCTTTCAGATGGTCCGTACCATTAAGTACTTCGCTGAGAACTGCTAATCACAGCTCTACGCTCAAAAGTGCTTGAGGTGCCGTGCTGAATGACAGCTAGTACCGGCTTTGCTGGTACGAACATGCTGTGATAGGTGCGACAACAGGAACTTGAGTTCTACACCCTTCCTTTTGCGGGTCTCCGTGAGAGGAAGGGTGTTTTTGTTATGTGAGCTCCATCATAAACCACGCGCCCCTTCCGATGTGGTCTGCCACAGGGAAGGGGCGCGTTTGAATGCGGGATATTTTATTTTTTGCTATTTCCCACCCGCATCTTGAAATCCTCATAGCCGAACTTTACAAGCTCGCGGCAGGTGCCGGCGGCGTCCATCGCCCAGATGGGCGGAAGGGGCATGCCGTTGAAGGTATTGTTCTTGCAGGTGGTGTAGATGGCCATATCCCCGAAGAGGAGACGGTCACCCTCGGTGAGGGGAGCGTCGAAGCTGTAGTCGCCGATGACATCCCCGGCCAGGCAGGTCGGGCCGCCGAGCCGGAAGGTGACGGCCCTTTCGCCTGGGTCGCCCGCGTTCAGCAGGGGCGGGCGGTAGGGCATCTCGATGACGTCCGGCGTGTGGCAGGCGGCAGACAGATCCAGGATGGCAAGGCTGATATCGCCGTTGCGCAGGGTGTCCAGTACCGTGGTGACGAGATAACCTGCGTTCAGAGCCCAGGCCTCGCCGGGCTCCAGATAGACCTGTACGCCGTACTTTGTCTGCGTCTCGGTGATGCAGCGCTCCAGCGTGGGCAGGTCATAGCCGGGGCGGGTGATGTGGTGTCCGCCGCCAAAGTTCAGCCACTGCATCCGGGGCAGCAGGTCGCCGAAGCGGTCTTCCACGGCGGCCAGCGTCAGGGCCAGCGCGTCGGAATCCTGCTCGCACAGGGTGTGGAAGTGCAGGCCGTCCAGCAGGCCCGGCAGGGCCGGGTCTGCCTGCACAGCGGCGTCCCACTGGGCACGGGTGGTGCCCAGGCGGCTGCCGGGGGCGCAGGGGTCGTAGATCGCGTGGCCTTCCTGGGTCGAGCATTCCGGGTTGATGCGCAGACCGACGCTCTTGCCCGCCGCTTTGGCTGCCGGGCCGAATCTGGCCAGCTGGCGGGGCGAGTTGAAGACGATGTGGTCGGCGTAGTGCAGCAGCTCGTCGAATGCGTCAGCCCGGTAGGCGGCGCAGAACACGTGGTTCTCCTTGTCGGGCAGCGTTTCCCGGCCGAGGCGGCTCTCATAGAGGCCGCTGGCCTCGGTGCCCGCCAGATAAGGGGCCAGCAGAGGATAGAGGTCGAAGTTCGAGAACGCCTTCTGTGCCAGCAGGATCTTGCAGCCGGTGCGCTGCTGCACCCCCAGCAGAAGTTCGCCGTTGCGGCGCAGCTGGGCTTCGTCCAGCAGATAGCAGGGGGTGGGCAGGGCAGACAGCGCGGTCTCGGAGAGGTTCGCCAGCCCGGCAAAGGGCGGGCGCGTGTCCCGCAGCCGCATCAGTCCACCAGAGCCGGGGCGTGGCTCTCAGAACGGGGCAGGCCGTACTTGTCCAGAGCGTCCAGATACGGGTCCGGATCGAACTCTTCCACCGTGTGGACGCCCTTGGTGGTCCACTTGCCGGTCAGCAGCATGAGGGCACCGCACATGGCAGGCACACCGGTGGTGTAGCTGATGGCCTGCGAGCCGACCTCGCGGTAGCACTCCTGATGGTCGCAGACATTGTAGATATAGTAGGTCTTTTCCTTGCCGTCCTTCTTGCCGGTGAAGATGCAGCCGATGTTGGTCTTACCCTTGGTGCGGGGGCCGAGGCTGGCGGGGTCGGGCAGGAGGGCCTTGAGGAACTGGATGGGCACGATCTCCTGGCCGTTGAACTCGATGGGCGTGGTGGACAGCATCCCCACGTCCTCCAGGCAGCGCATGTGGTCGAGGTAGCTCTGGCCGAAGGTCATGAAGAAGCGGATGCGCTTGGCCTCCGGGATGTTCTTGGCCAGAGACTCGATCTCCTCATGGTGGAGCAGGTACATATCTTTTTCGCCCACCTGATCGAAGTTGTACTCCCGCTTGATGCTCATGGCCGGGATCTCGACCCAGTGGCCGTTCTCCCAGTAGCTGCCGGGGGCTGAGACCTCGCGCAGGTTGATCTCCGGGTTGAAGTTGGTGGCGAAGGCGTAGCCGTGGTCGCCGCCGTTGCAGTCGAGGATGTCGATGGTGTCGATGGTGTCGAACTCGTGCTTTTTGGCGTAGGCGCAGTAAGCCTGGGTCACACCCGGATCGAAGCCGCTGCCCAGCAGCGCGGTCAGGCCGGCTTCCTCAAACTTTTTGGCATAGGCCCACTGCCAGCTGTAATCGAAGTAGGCAGAGAAACCGGCCTCCTTGCAGCGCTTCTCGTAGATGGCGCGCCACTCCGGGTCGTCCGTGTTCTCCGGCTCGTAGTTGGCGGTGTCCATGTAGTTGACGCCGCAGGCCAGGCAGGCGTCCATGATGGTCAGATCCTGATAGGGCAGGGCGATGTTCATCACGAGGTCGGGCTGGTAGCTCTTGATGAGGGCGATCACTTCGTCCACCTTGTCGGCGTCCACTTGGGCGGTGGTGATCTGGGTGGCAGTCTTGGGGGCCAGCTCAGCCGCGAGTTTGTCGCACTTGGACTTGGTGCGGCTGGCGATGCAGATCTCGGTGAACACTTCGGGGACCTGGCAGCACTTGTGGATGGCGACGGAAGCCACGCCGCCGCAGCCGATGATCAGAACTTTGCTCATGGTAGGTTTCTCCTTTGTTATCATGTATCGCAGCGCAGAGCGAACGCCTGCGCGTGGTTTCATCAGACCTGGAAGCCGGGCCAGCCCTTGTCGAGCGCGATCAGCAGCTCCCGCAGGACTTTGCAGGCCGTGGCCGTGGAAACGCCGGTGGTGTCCAGCGTGGGGGCCAGCTCGTTGAGGTCGGCACCGACGATGTTCGCCCTGGTCACGGTGCGGATGGCATCCAGCAGCTGCAAAAAGCTTACGCCGCCCGCTTCGGGGGTGCCGGTGCCGGGGAAGCAGGAGGGGTCCAGGCAGTCGAGGTCGATGGTCAGGTAGACCGGGGCCTTGCTGGCACAGAGCTGCTCGGTCAATTCGGCAAGGCCGGTGAAGTCGAACTTGTGCATCTCAGTGTGCTGGGCTGCAAACTCGAACTCGGCGCGGTCGCCGCTGCGGATGCAGAACTGGTGGATGTGCCCGTCGCCGACCAGCTCGTGGCAGCGGCGGAGGACACAGGCATGGCTGAGCCGGGCACCGAGGTAGTCGTCCCGCAGGTCGGCGTGTGCGTCGAAGTGGACGATGTGCAGGTCCGGGTACTTCTTCACGGCGGCCCGCACGGCCCCCAGCGTGACCAGATGCTCGCCGCCCAGCAGGAGCGGGAACTTGCCGTCCTTCAGGACCTCTTCGGCGCGGGCTTCGATGTCGGCCAGCGCCGATTCGCTGGAGCCGAAGCAAAGCTCCAGGTCGCCGCTGTCGAAGACGTCGAAGTCGGTCAGGTCGGCGTTCTGATAGGGGCTGTAAGTCTCCAGACCATAGCTCTCGTGCCGGATGGCGGCCGGGCCGAACCGGGCACCGGGGCGGTAGCTGGTGGTGGAATCATAAGGCGCACCGTACAGCACGATGCTGGCGGCGCGGTAGCTGCTGTCGCAGCCGATAAAGGTCTCAACGTTGGGTTGCATCAGTGTTCCTCCACTTCCCGCAGCATCTCTTCGAGGAAGGCGGGCAGATAAAATGCGCCGACATGGAGCCGGGCAGTGTAATAGCGGGTGCGCATGTTCAGCGCCTTCCATGCATCGGCATCGAGGTCGTCGATGGGGTGATATTTCTTGCTGGCAAAGCCGAACAGCCAGTACCCGGCGGCAAAGGTGGGGATGTGTGCCTGATACACCCGGCTGATGGGGAAGGTGGACGCGATGCGCTTGTGGCTGCGCTGCATGGCGCTGGCGTCCTCGGCGTAGAAGGGGCTGCCCTGCTGGTTGACCATGATGCCGTCGGCCCGCAGCGCATTGAAGCAGCTGCCGTAGAACTCGCGGGTGAACAGGCCCTCGGACGGGCCGAACGGGTCGGAGGAGTCCACGATGATGAGGTCGTATTCTTCTTCGCACCGGCGGATAAACTTGAGCGCGTTCTCAAAGTAGATGTGCACCCGGCGGTCGTCCATCCGGCAGGCGTTGCCGGGCAGATAGGCGCGGCAGGCCTCCACGACCTGCGGGTCCATCTCCACCAGGTCGATCCGCTCCACCCGGTCATAGCGGGTCAGCTCCCGCACCACGCCGCCGTCGCCTGCGCCGATGACGAGGATGTCCCTGGCTTCCTTGTGCACGGCCATGGGCACATGAACGATCATCTCATCGTAGATGAATTCGTCCCGCTCGGTCAGCATGACGTTGCCGTCCAGCGTGAGCACCCGGCCGAACTCCGGGGTCTCGAAGATGTCGATGCGCTGATAGTCGCTCTGCTTGGAGTAGAGCTGCTTATTCACCCGGATGCTGTGTTTCACATCCGGGGTGTGAAATTCCGAAAACCAAAATTCCATGTTTTCCTCCTCAGGCCAGAACGTTCAGGTGTAAAATGTCGGGGTCTTCCGGGCCGGTCATACTGCAGCCCTTGGCCTTGGCGTACTCGATGTAGTTCAGGATCTCCTTCGTGATGCGCTCGCCGGGGGCCAGAATGGGGATGCCCGGCGGGTAGCACATGACGAACTCGCTGCAGACCATGCCTACGGTCTCGCGCAGAGGCAGGCTCTTTTTGGGCGCATAGAAGGCCTCCTGCGGGCTGGTGGCCACCACGGGGTCGATGTATTCCTGGCTGAGCAGGCCGGTGCCGTCGGTGCGGTAGCGGCGCTTGATCTCGGCCAGTGCGCTGACCAGCCGCTCCACTTCCTGCGGGCGGTCGCCGATGGAGAGGTAGGCCAGGATGTTGCCGATGTCGCCGAACTCGATCTGGATGTCGTATTCGTCGCGGAGGATGTCATAGACCTCGATGCCCGCCAGGCCGATGTCCAGCGTGTGGACGCTGAGCTTGGTGGTGTCGAAGTCGAAGACCGAGTTGCCGTTGCACAGCTCCTTGCCGAAGGCGTAGTAGCCGCCCACCGCGTTGATCTCCTCGCGGGCATACTCGGCCATGTCGGCCACCTGGTGGAAGACCTGCCGCCCCCGCTGGGCCAGATTGCGGCGGGAGATGTCCAGGCTGGACATCAGCAGATAGCTGCCAGAGGTGGTCTGGGTCAGGTTGATGATCTGCCGCACATAGCCGGGGTGGACGTTCGGTCCGATGAGCAGCAGGCTCGACTGGGTCAGGCTGCCGCCGCTTTTGTGCATCGAGACGGAGGCCATGTCGGCCCCTGCGGCCATGGCCGAGACCGGCAGCCCGCCGCCAAAGTAGAAATGGGTGCCGTGGGCTTCGTCCGCCAGGCAGAGCATCCCGGCGTCATGGGCCATCTTGACGATGGCGCGCAGGTCGCTGCAGATGCCGTAGTAGGTGGGGTTGTTCACCAGAACGGCCACGGCGTTGGGGTGCTCCCGGATGGCCTTTTCCACCTGCTCCCGCTTCATGCCCAGTGAGATGCCCAGGCGCTTGTCCACCTCTGGGTTCACGTAAACGGGCACAGCGCCGCAGAGCACCAGCGCGTTCAGCACGCTGCGGTGCACGTTGCGGGGCAGGATGATCTCATCGCCCCGCTTGCAGGCGGTCAGCACCATGCTCTGCACCGAGCTGGTGGTGCCGCCCACCATCAAAAAGGCGTGGGCCGCGCCAAAGGCATCGGCGGCCAGTTCTTCGGCCTCCCGGATGACCGATACCGGGTGGCAGAGGTTGTCCAGCGGTTTCATGCTGTTCACATCCACGCCCACGCACTGCTGGCCCAGAAAGGCGGTCAGCTCCGGGTTGCCCCGGCCGCGCTTGTGGCCCGGCACGTCAAAGGGCACCACCCGCATCTGCCGGAACTGTTCCAGCGCTTCGTAGATGGGTGCCCGGCGCTGGTCCAGCCGGAACCGTGTACGGTTCTCACTCATGTTCTTTTCCTCCGTCCCTGATCCCCTGACAAACAAAAAAGCGCAGGACCAACACCCAAAGGTGCAGACCTGCGCTTTGCAAAAAGCGTTTGAATGTGCGCACAAAGCCCCCAGCGGCGAGCCGGAACCGGACGGTGTGCAGGATCCAAAAGACGGGATGAGGAGAGTCTATATAGCAATTACACTTTTACTACTCTTATTGACCGTTTCACAAGTCTGCGCAGCGGGTGCGCAATTTCATGGCTGTAAAGGAACCAACTTATAAAATTCGAGATCTTAACTCGATCAATAATGGCGGCGATGCCGCCGGTCGGCAGTGGACCCGGCTGTCCGTATGGCCTTAGCCCCGATGGGCGGTCCCAGGTAAATTGCTTTGAAAAGACTCCGACATGCTTTGTCTCTCAAAATCAAATGTTATCTTATCATGCCGGTTTCACGCTGTCAATCCTTTTTTGAAAAAATGTAAAAAAGGAATGAAAAAACACAGATTCTGGAGAAGGCGGCGGGAAGCGGGCAGACCAGACGGATTCGATGTTTTCCGACACGCTTTGGCGGCGCAGATGGGGCAATTCTGCGTGAAAGGGGGTGTTTCGCGCGTGAAAGGCAGGTGCAGGGGGCGGAAAAATGTGGTACAATCAAGTTGCAAGGGGGGAGCGTAGCGATGGAGCTGCGGATCGCGATCGTTGAAGACCAGAAGTTTGAAGCCCAGCGGCTGGAGCGGCTGCTGCGGCAGACGTGGGAGGATCCTGTCGTCTGCGACCTGTACGAGAGCGGCGACGCATTTTTGCACAGAGCCGCCGCCGGGCCGTATGCTGTGGTGTTTCTGGATATCTGCATGGAGGGCACGAACGGCATCGGGACGGCCCGGCAGCTGCGGGAAAAGGACCCGCATCTCCTCATCGTCTTTGTGACCTCGTCGCCGGAATACGTGTGGGAAGCCTTTCCGGTGCATCCGTTCGATTATCTGCTCAAGCCGTATAAAGAGGAAAAGATCCGGCAGCTGACCGCCGAACTGCGGCGGGTGCTCTGCCGCCAGGAGCCGGAGCTGGAGGTGCGCATCGCACGCCAGACCGTGCAGCTGCCGCTGAATAAGATCCTGTATGCGGAATCCCAGAACCACTTCGTCCGGATCGTGACCGACGACGGCGAATGCCGGGCCGCTGCCACCTTTGCGCAGGTGGAGCAGCAGCTGGAGACGCAGGAGAACTTTCTTGTCTGCAACCGGGGCCTGCTGCTGAACATGGATAAGGTGCTGCGGTTCGAGGGCGACTGCATCGAGATGCTGGACGGTGCCCGGCTGCCCGTCCGCCTGAAGGATAAAAACAGCCTGTTTGCGCAATTCACACAATATCAATTCCGCCACATGCAGCGGGAGTTCTGAGAGGAGAAAAACGCCGTGGATGCTGTGTTGTTCGGACGCTACTTTCTCGAATTTGCATTGTTGTATCCGGGGGCCTATCTCTGCCTGGCCCCGCTGCGGGACCACCTGAAGGCCCCAAAAACGACCTGCTGGATCGCGGGCGGTGCCCTCACGGCGCTGTGCCTTGGGTGTGCAGCACTGTGCACGATCTTTGAACTGCCCAGCAACGTTTTCCTGCTCCCCATTCTCATCGTCTCGTTCTGGCTGCTGCGATGGCGGACGGAGGGAGTGACCGTCAGCCAGACGGCCTTCCTGTTCTCGGTCTCCGCTGTCATGCTGGCGGTCTGTTCGCTGATGGCCGTGGTGCTGAACGCCCGCGCCGAGACCGGCAACCAGCAGGAGGCCAATCTGGTCTCCACAGCGCTGCTGGCGCTGTGTCTCTCGGCGGTGCTGAGCGTCCTCTTCCATTTCACGGCCGTCCGATGGAGCGCATGGCTCTTGCAGGAATACCACGGCGAAGCGTTCTGGCAGTCGGCGTGGCCGCTGCCGGCCATCTATGCGGCCTTCCTCATCTTCTGCATCCCGCTGGACCCGTCGGTCGTCCTGCTCAACCGGATCATGATCATTGCGGTGCTGGCGGTGTCCATCTCGCTGCTGGGCATCTTCCTGCTGCTGTACGAGATGTACCGGGTGGCGCAGGAGTACACCCGGAACACCCAGTTGGACCGGGAAAACCAGCTGCTGGGCGTGGAATCCCGCCGTTATATGGAGCTGCGGGAATACATGGAGCAGACCCGCAGCCTGCGGCATGATTTCCGCCAGCACCTGCACGTCATCTCCGGCCTGACCGAGGCCGGGCAGCTGGACGAGCTGAAACACTACCTCAGCCAGTACGAGAGCGAGCTCAGCGAGGCCCGCCCCACCCTGTGCGCCAACCCCGCAGTGGATGCGCTGGCGGGCCACTACGACCACGAGGCCCGGCAGAAGGGGGTGCCCATCGAATGGAAGCTGGAGCTGCCCGTTCTGCTGCCCATGCCGGAAGCCGACCTGTGCATGATCCTGGGCAACCTGCTGGAAAATGCGCTCGATGCCAGCCGGAAGCTGACGCCGGACCAGCGGCAGATCCGGGTGATGGCCCGGATGCTCAGCCCTGCCATGTTGGGCATCGTGGTGGAGAACCGCTACGACGGTGTGCTGAAAAAGCAGAGCGGCATCCTGCACTCCACCAAGCACGAGGGGATCGGCATCGGGCTGGTCTCCATCGAGACCGCCGTCCGCAAGTACAACGGCGATCTGACCGTAGAAACGAAGAACAACGTCTTCCGAGCCAATGTGCTCCTGAATTTATAACGAATCGACAACGCATCAATGGAAAATTGGAGGATCGACACGATGAAAATGACACGACGCAGCTTTCTCAGCGCATCTGCATTCACCCTGCTGGCCTGCGGCCTTGCACCTGCCGCCCATGCGGAGGAGACCAACAGCCTGTTGACCGGGCTGCTGGGCAGCAAGGCGGAGACCGCCCTTCCGCCCAAGCCTCTGACCGCCAAGGTCGTGGATGCCAACCCCTTTATGGGCTTCAGCGAGTCCAACATCCACCACGACTGCTACAACACCGACTCCACAGATGCCGTGCTGCCCATCGGCATCTGCCCGGAAGTCAATGTAGCGATGGAAAAGGTCAACCCCAATGCCTCTCCGGCCATCTTCTTTGACAATTTCGACAACCCCATCAGCCCGTTCCTGGGCGGCCTCGCCATCCGGGACCTGGATGCGGAAGAGGTGACCACGCGGGGCTTCTTTTCGCCCACCAGGCACGACGGCGGCGGGTATGTCATCCAGAGCTCCTATTCGTTCGTGGACGGGCGGAACCTCATCGTCTGCCCCACCAGCCACAACCACGTCCTGATGCTCCGCGCCGCCGACGAGAACGGCACCCCGCTGCCGGTGTTCGAAAAGATGCTGGACATCGACATCAAGGCCGCAGCCGAAAAGGTGCTGGGCAGAACGCTGGACCAGAAGCTCCTTTCCGTCGTCTTTGACTACGAGGGCAACCTCTGGTTCGTGACGGGCGGTTTCCGCATCTACCCCAGCCGGGGCCAGCAGGGCGCGATGGGCTATGTCTCCCATGCCGCCATCGAGGCCATCCTGGCGGGCGGCACGGCCGACCTCGACCACGAAGTCCACGTCTATGCGCCCATCGCCGGGGAAGGTGCCGAAAACGGCATCGCCGCCTGCAAGGAAGGCGCGGTCATCCTGACGAACCTGGCCTGCTACCTGCTGCGGGCCAACAACGGCGTGGAGGTCGTCTGGCACACCGGCTACAACAGCGTGGGTGCCAAGGACAGCCATGAGGGCGACGCCACCACCGGCGGCGGTCTGGCCTGGGGCAGCGGCTGCTCGCCCTCCCTCAGCCGGGACCTGGTCTTCTTCACCGACAATCTGGACACCGTGAGCCTGCTGGCGCTGGATATCCACACCGGTGCCATCGTGGCCAGTCTGCCCGTCATCGACGAGCTGCCCGCCAATATGCCGGTCTCGGTGGAAAACTCCGCCATCGTCTACGACCACGGCACCGGCACCATCAGCACCATCGTCTGCAACTGGTTCGGCGCCGGCAGCCCGAACCTCGCCAAACCCGACAACGATTCCTCCATCCAGAGCTACGAGAACATCTACGACCGCAACTGGCTGATGAAGGGCAACAGCATGATCATGCCAGGCATCGAGCGGGTGGATACCATCCGGACCGACGACGGCTGGACCATGAAGAGCGTCTGGTGCCGCGACGACCTCAGCGACACCTCCATGATGAAGCTCTCCACGGCCACCGGTTATATTTACGGCTTCGTGCAGGATGTGGACAGCGGTATGTGGCAGTACATCGTGCTGGATTTTGAGACGGGCAGGACCGTGCTCACCGTGGACGTCGCGTCGCTGTACGGCTACAACAACATGGCCATCGGCATGTATGCCGGGCGGGACGGCAACAAGCTGTACTGCCCCACCGGCTACAAGGAGCTGCTCCGTTTGCAGGACCGCTTCGTCTACCTGCCGGAGATGCCCTACCGCAAGGTGGACCTGGATAAGACCCGCCGCACCGTCGTTTCGGCGGCAGAATTTGCCGCAGCAGGCGGGCAGGGCACCCCGGCGACCTGGCTGCACACCGTCACCTTCGACAACCTCCACCCCCAGACCATTGCCGCCATCCGGGTCAACGGCCTGACCGGCAAGGCCTCCGACTACAAGCTCTACGCCAAGGGCACCGACGGGCAGTATCACGCCTTTACGGGCAGCTGGTCGCTGGAAAATGCCTCCGGTCGTCTCCGCGCGCAGAAGGTGTACGAGATCCGCTTCACCCTGCAGGACGGCGGCGACTTTGACCTGAGCCCGGACGCAAAAGAAGTGACCGCATCCATCCTGCTGGCCCGCTGATCTCCCGAAAGCTGTCTTTCTCTCTTCTCTTTTGAAAACCGCCGTCTGCCTTTGGATTCGTTTGGGCAGACGGCGGTTCTTTTTGGTTGCACTTTGGCGGCAGAGCCTTTGAACGCTGCGTCCGGGAACCCTCGCGGACCGGCCCGAAACGAAAATCAAACAGAAATTTCACGATTTAGGGGTTGTGTTCCGGGGTGTGAAATGGTATGCTTGAGATACTTTGCAGCCTCCTGCGGGAAATTCCAGAGGAAGGGAGCGTCTGATAGAAGATGCAGAAACACACAAAACAGTTGATCGCAGCCGTTGCGCTGCTTCTCATTGCAGCGGTGCCGCTCGCACTGCACATCGCAAACGCAGACCCCACCGACGAGGCTGTGGCCAGCGCTGCGGCCAGCAGTTCGGAAGCGCAGGCAGAAGCGCCGGTGTCCTCCAGTGCGGCCAGTGCCGCAGACTCCACCAGTGAGCCGGAGCCGCAGCCGGAAGAGGAGCCGGACGCATCCTCGGAGGAAGTGGACAGCAGCGCAGAGAGCGGGGACGCAAGTGCGTCCTCGTCCGAAGCAGCCGCTTCCTCGAAGCCCGCATCGAGCCACGCCGCTTCTTCGAAGCCCGCTGCACATTCGGCGGCGTCGTCCCACGCGGCATCGTCCTCGCATTCGGCCGCTTCGTCTCATGCGGCGTCGTCCTCGCATTCGGCGTCGTCTTCGACATCGGCCTCGTCTGGCAGCTCGCATACAACGGAGACCACGGATGCAAAGGTCAATGCGTATGTGCGACGGCTCCGGAACCTGCAAAAACGCAGCAGCAAAAAACTGTATCAGACCGCAAGCAGTGCGTACAGTGAATATATGGAGCACCCCGTAGAAGAACGGAATCTGGCGTTGAAGGTCTCCATCGTGCTGGGGAAGACGATGGAATTGACCAAACTGCAGAGCGAATGCGACAAGGAGTTCAAGGAGATCGTCACGGAGCTGCGCCAATATCTGCGGGAAAATGGTTACGACCAGAGCATTGCAGATGCTGCGGAAAAAGAGTACAAAGAAGAAAAAGATGCGATGATCAAAGAGCTGACGAATGTGACCTACAGCCAGGTGACCGGCAAGGGCGAAGGCGGCAAGTGGCTTCAGGAACACGCGGACATGGGCCAGTAAGACCGAACATCAAACAAACGCGCAGAGCGTGCTTCCCGAAGCGGGGAAAGCGGCTCTGCGCGTTTTTCTGTACCTGGCACTCACAGCAGCTCCGGCAGCTGCCGGAGCACGAAGTGGTTCTTGCGGAAGGTGAGCAGCCCTTCGTCCCGCATCCGGCACAGCTCCTTGGAGAGGGCGCTGCGGTCAAGGTTGAGGTAGTCGGCCAGCTGCTGGCGGTTGAAGGGAAGGTCGAACTCCATGCCGCCCGCCTGAACGGCCTGGCCGGACAGGTAGGTCAGCAGCCGCCCCCGCACGGTCTTGGGGGCGGTGCAGAGGATGCGGCGGGAGAGGGTAAGGTTCTTTTTCATGGAGACACGGAGCAGATTCCGCAGCAGGCGGTCCTGCCAGCTGTGCTCGGCGTGGGGGCGGGCAAGAGCAGCCGTGTCCAGAAACAGCACCTCGCAGTCTGCCGCCGCGAGGACATCCACCATCAGCGGCTCTCCGCAGAACGCATAGGTCTCGGCAAAGGCCTGCCCCTCGCCCACCTCGCTGAGGATGCTTTTGCTGCCCCAGAGGTCGATGCTCTCGATGTGGACGGCACCCCGCAGTACGATGCCGATCTCATGCACGGTGTCGCCGGTGTGGAAGATGGTCTGGCGGCGGGCAAAGGCTTTCCGCCGCAGGCAGCGGCCGCGTTCCATCTGGTCGATGTCGGCCTCGGTCAGGCCCTGAAACAGAAAAATCGAGTGATAGTCCATAAAAATCCCTCTTTGTGGTTACAACAACCGAATCTTTGCTGTCATTATAGTATACTGTGCACAGAAAAAGCAAGGAGGATTCTCTTATGATCCGAAAAATCATTCACATAGACGAGGAAAAGTGCAATGGCTGCGGTGCGTGTGTCACGGCCTGCCACGAAGGGGCCATCGGCCTGGTCAACGGCAAGGCCAAACTCATGCGGGACGATTACTGCGACGGCTTTGGCGACTGCCTGCCCGGCTGCCCCACCGGTGCCATCACCTTTGAAGAGCGCGAGGCTGCGGCGTATGACGAGCAGGCCGTGCTGGAGAACAAGCAGAAAAAGGCCGCTGCCGCTGCTGCCCCGGCACACTCCGGCTGCCCCGGCCACCAGATGCACCAGTTCGACCGCAAAGCGGCACCGGCCTCTGCGGCAGGTACCGCGATGCCCTCCCAGCTGGGCCAGTGGCCCTGCCAGATCAAGCTCGTGCCCGTGAACGCGCCCTACTTCAACGGGGCAAAGCTGCTCATCGCGGCAGACTGCACGGCCTACGCCTATGCGAACATCCATCAGGAGTTCATGCAGGGCAGGATCACCCTCATCGGATGCCCCAAGCTGGACGCCGTGGAGTACAGCGAGAAGCTGACGGCCATCCTCTCCCAGAACGACATCCGGAGCGTGACGGTGCTGCGCATGGAGGTGCCCTGCTGCGGCGGCATCGAACACGCTGCCGTGACGGCTCTGAAGAACAGCGGCAAGTTCATTCCCTGGCAGGTGGTGACCTTCTCCATCGACGGCCGCATCCTGGACCGATAAGATAAAAAGAGAAAGCAAGAGCTGCTGCACGGCGGGTGCAGCAGCTCTTGCTGTTTAAGAGGCGGCTTTCTGAAGCATTTCTGCAAATTTTTCCAGTGCCTGACGGAGCTGGACGAAGTTGTCCACATCGGCGTCGCTCATCCGGGAGGTGGGGGCCACCACGGCAGTCTCAGCGGCGGTAACGGTGCCGCTGAGCGAGATGCGCACTTCGTGTTCGGGGATAGTCAGCAGGATGTGGAGCGGCGTCGTGCCGGAGAACAATTCCTTCAGCGGCAGGCCGACGATGCAGGTGAGGCCGGTCTCCCCGGCGGGCAGCTGGTAGTAGGTGTAGCCGTCCAGCGCCCCGGCGGGTGTGACCTTTTGCAGGGCTCCAAGCCCCAGTGTCAGGTTCGTCATGTCCTGCATCTCCACGGCGGAAAGCTCCACGCCCAGCAGGGAAGCCAGCTGGGTCTGGGAGATGTAGCTGCCCATGGACCAGTTGGGCAGCACCAGCCCGGCCAGAGGGGCCGCAGCCACGATCTCCCCGCGCAGGTAGGTGTAGAGCTGCCCGGCGTCGTACAGCGTCTCGTTCGCGTCGATGTACACCCGCGTGAAGGCGGAACCGCTCTTCTGGGAGGTCAGCGCGAACTGAAATCTGCCGGGCGCATACTGGCCGGAGACGGTGCCCTGCGTGGCCCCGACCTGTTCCAGCACCCCGTACAGCGCAGGCGTCCGGGAAGCCGTGGAGGTGACGGTGTAGCGGAAATCGAAGTCCGCCCCGGCCTGAATGGCCTTGACCTTGCGGGACAGCAGGCCGTACACCGTGCCGCCTGCCGCCAGGCAGAGCGCCAGCAGGCAGAGAACCACCACGAGGGCGGCACGGCCCCGCTTGTTGTTTTTGGGAGCAGTCATGGAAAAACCTCCTTTATTTCGAGCAGGCGTTCACGAACGCATCGAACAGGCTCTGCATGGCGGGATCTGCATCGCTGAGCCACTCCGGGTGCCACTGGACGCCGAGGCAGAACCCTGCGTCCGGCTTTTCGATGGCCTCCACGATGCCGTCCTCGCTCAGCGCGGCGAGGGTGAAGCCGGGGGCGACCCGGTCCACGGCCTGATGGTGCTGGCTGTTGACGAGCACGGTGTCCTGCCCCAAAATGCGGGAAAGCAGGGTGCCCCGGCGGACGGTGACGGTGTGGACTTTGGCCCAGTGGCCGTTGTGCGGCAGATGTTCGAAGGGCTTGATGTCCTGATACAGGTCGCCGCCCAGCACGGCATTCATGACCTGGATGCCCCGGCAGATGCCCAGCACCGGTTTGTCTGCGGCCAGAAAGGCGCGCAGCAGCAGCGGCTCGGCTGCATCGCGGAGAAGATTCGGCTCGCCGCAGGCGGGGATGCGCTCCTGCCCGTAGAACTTTGGGTCCATGTCGCCGCCGCCGGGCAGCAGCAGGCCGTCGCAGGTCAGGGCGTCCTGCACCGCCTGTTCGGGGTCATTCAGCTCGACCCAGCGCATCCCGGCTCCGGCGCGGGCCAGACTTTCCATGTATTTGGATTGTGCCACGGTCGGCTCCGGGTCGGTGCTCATCCGCGGCATGGCGATCACAACACGCATATTCAACTGCCTCATTGTTTGCAGCCGCCGCCCGCGAACGCGGAGTCCGGCTGCCTTTGTAAAAAGCGGGGGATTGCCCGGTCTGCCAGGGGCTCTCCCTTTGAGAGAACGGTCTGCGAAGCGGACGAAGAGGGCAGGTCCGCTGACCGATAAAACAAAAACCCGGAACCATCGGTTCCGGGCATTTTGGCGGAAAGATGGGGATTCGAACCCCAGAACGCTTTTGACACGTTACACGATTTCCAGTCGTGCGCCTTAGACCAACTCAGCCATCTTTCCACATCTTCGGTTTTCAGCGTTTCGGGCCGTGGCCCTCAGCGCTCCACTATAATACCTGAAAGAAGCACTTTTGTCAAGGATTTTTTTGAAAAAATTTCAGAAAATCAAAAAATGACACAGGCTCGAAGAAGAAATTCTGAAGGAAATGCCGCTGCCCGATAAATCCTCTTGACGCAAGCCCCAAACGGGACTATGATGAGGGCAGAGAGTGCGCGGAATGGGAAATTCCGCAGGGATTGGAATGGAAATAGGAGGACGATCACAATGAATTATTCAGACGTTTTGAGCAATGCCCGGCAGAACATCGGCAAGTATTGCAAGGCCTGCCCGGTGTGCAACGGCGTGGCCTGCAAAAACCAGATCCCCGGCCCCGGTGCCAAGGGCGTGGGTGACACGGCCATCCGCAATTATAATAAGTGGGCCGACATCCGGGTCAACATGGATACCCTGTGCGAGAACGGCACCCCCGACACCCATGTGGAGCTGTTCGGCAAGAGCTTCCGCCTGCCCTTCTTCGCAGGCCCGGTCGGCGCGGTGAACCTCCACTACTCGGACGCCTACACCGACATGACCTATAACGATGTGCTGGTCCGCGCCTGCGCGGAGAACGGCATCGCTGCCTTTACCGGCGACGGCACCAACCCCGACGTCATGACCATGGCCACCCAGGCCATCGGCGCGGCAGGTGGCTGCGGTGTACCCACCATCAAGCCCTGGAACATCGACACGGTCAAGGCCAAGATGGACCAGGCCAAAGCCAGCGGCTGCTTTGCCGTTGCCATGGATGTGGATGCTGCCGGTCTGCCCTTCCTGAAGAACATGACCCCTCCGGCGGGCAGCAAGAGCGTGGCCGAGCTGAAGGAGATCGTTGCACTGGCGGGCCGTCCCTTCATCGTCAAGGGCGTCATGACCGTCAAGGGTGCGCTCAAGGCGAAGGAAGCCGGAGCGGCCGCCATCGTCGTTTCCAACCACGGCGGCCGTGTGCTGGATCAGTGCCCGGCAACGGCAGAAGTCCTGCCGGAGATCGCAGATGCCCTCAAGGGCAGCGGCGTGAAAGTTCTGGTCGATGGCGGCATCCGCTCCGGCGTGGACGTCTTCAAGGCACTGGCTCTGGGCGCGGACGGTGTGCTCATCTGCCGTCCCTTCGTCACGGCGGTCTACGGCGGCGGCGAAGAGGGTGTCAAGTGCTACATCGACAAGATCGCCGGGGAACTGGCTGATACGATGCAGATGTGCGGTGCACACTCCATCAGCGAGATCACCCGCGAGATGGTGCGCATCTAAAGGGAGAACTGTACTCTTTTGCGCGCCAAAAGAGTACCAGAAAAGCGCCCGCTACTTCCGAAGCGCGGGAGGCACGGCCAAGGGGCTGCTCGCCCCTTGGAACCCCAAAGAAGTAGACAAACCCCTGAAAAATCGGGAGATTCCCGCCTGCGGCGTGAAGATCTCTTTCCGATTTTCAGGGGTTTGTTAATTTGCGGCGCTGCCGCAGATGTGTGGACAGAGCAGCGTTATTTCAGCGTCCCATCCAGCACCTGCTGGTAGTACCACGGTTTCGGGGCACGGAAGACTTTGCCGGAAAGGTCGGCGAAGTCGGGCTGGGTGAAGCGGGGGAGGGCAAGCTCCCAGGCGCAAAGGGCCTGATACTTCAGCTTCAGTTCGCGGTTGGCGGAATTGTTGCCGTACTTGCTGTCGCCGAGGATGGGGCAGCCGATGCTGGCCATGTGGGCGCGGATCTGGTGGGTGCGGCCGGTGATGAGCCGGACTTTGAGCAGGGCCAGACGGCCGGAGACAGCGATGGTCTCATACTGGGTCTCCACATCCTTGGCACCGGGCTGCTTGTCCTCCACGATCTTGACGATGCCGCGGTCGGCGTCTTTGAGCAGATAGCCGCCGAGGGTGCCGTCCGGCGGCACGGGGCGGCCGAAGGTGACGCAGAGATAGGTCTTTTTGACCTCGCGGTTCTTGATGACCTCCAGGAACAGCTGCTCGGCCTCCGGCGTCTTTGCGAGGATGACCAGACCGCTGGTGCCGGTATCCAGCCGGTGGCAGAGGGCGGGGGTGTAGAGGTCATTTTCTTTATACTCGCCCTGCTGGTTGAGGTAGAGCAGCGCGCGGTTGAGCAGAGTGTCGTCCTCCGGGCCGTCCACGGCCAGACCGGCGGGCTTGTTCACCACCAGGATCTGCGGGCAGTCGTAGATGACCTGCGCCGGGCCGCGTGCGTTCTTCCAGGCCGGGCCTTCCACCCGCTTGTCGGCGTCCAGCACCTCGTCCAGAATGAACAGCTTGATCTCGTCGCCTGCCATCACACGGGTGGAAAGCGGCTGCTTTTTGCCGTTCAGCTTGATCTTGTTCTCGCGCAGGGCTTTGTTCAGGCGGCCCGGATTCAGCGCCGGGAACTGCTGCATCAGATAATTGTCGAGCCGGGTGGGGGCAAGACATTTTACTTTTACGATCTTCACGGAAATTTTCCTCTCTATCTTGAAATAGAATGCGTCTTTGAATCGTTTTTATTGTAGCGGAACCGGGCCGTTCCGTCAAGCGAGCGGAACGGAAAAATTCCGGGTTGCTTTTTTTGTGAAAAGCGTGTATCATCGGATGCACAGAAAGAAGGGGTTCGTATGAGATTCTATTATAAAGTATGGATGCTTGCTGCGGCTCTGGCCGTCGGCGTGGGGCTGGCAGGCTGCGGGGCGTCCGCTTCTACGGCCAGCAGCCCGGCGGCTTCGAACAGTGCTGTGCCCGCTTCGTCCCGTGTGCAGGAAGAAGGCGTTGTGGAACCTGTCGGCCGTTTTACCATAGAAGACGTGACGAAAACACCGGACACGATCACATTCGTTTCGGCGGATATTGCTTCTGAGGTCAAGGACGGAACCGTCACAGCCCGGATCTACAGCTATGATGCCTACGAGAAAGCCGACATCGATGAGCTGAAAGCAGGCGATAAAATTCGGCTCCACGTAGAATATATGACGGGAAATCAGTATGCCGAAGTGGAAGTGACCAGCATCGAGAAGAACGATCCGTATCATACGGTAACGATCAACGGTGGAATCGAACAGGAGGGAGGTCTGGACCTGATTTTAATGGATGGTTCGGAGTATTACCGTACCATAACATTTGATGACTATCCGGTTTACTATGAAGTCGGTGAAACAGAACTGAGTCTGGCAGACGATGTGGTGCTGAAAGACAGCTCCGCTGACCCGCAGGCCGACGCGGTGGAGACGACTGGTGCGCAGGCTGTGGCGGCTGCAATCAATGCAGACCCGGACAACTGGACGGTGTACAATACGACCCTTGCAGTACAGGAGGGCAAAATCGTGGAAGTGCGCCGCATCTGGGTGCCGTAAGGGGACGCGCAGCCTGCCCGACCTGCCAAGGACTCTCCCTTTGGGAGAGCTGGCGCGAAAGCACCTGAGAGGGGCTTGACAAATGCCGCAACCATGCTATAATCTGAATTGAACGCAAAGGGGAGATTTGCCCGTTTGTGTGGAAAAACAGATTATGACAGATGGCAACGATGGGGTCAGAAAAACAGACGATGCCGCCCAGAGAGAACGCCCGCTTCGGGCTGCAAGGCGTTCCGGCAGAGGGTTTTTCAAGCCGCCCCGGAGCTTCCGGCGAAAAAAGCCGGACGCAGCGCAGCGTTACCGCGCACAAAGCGGCAGGGGGACAGAATCTCCTGCAATTTGGGTGGTACCACGGAGCCTTCACACAGCCTTCGTCCCTTTGTTGGGGCGGAGGCTGTTTTTGTTTTCGCCTGTCATAAAAATACTGCGTCCGGAGGAGGACGCCGGAAAAACCACGAGGAGAGATACAGTTATGCAATGGACCGGTTTGAACGAACTGCGCGAAAAGTACCTGAGCTTCTTTGAAAGCAAGGGCCACCTGCGCCTCGACAGCTTCCCGCTTGTCCCGAAAGATGACCCCAGCCTGCTGCTCATCAACAGCGGCATGGCCCCGATGAAGAAGTGGTTTCTCGCACAGGAGGAGCCGCCCCGCCACCGCGTGACCACCTGCCAGAAGTGCATCCGCACCCCGGATATCGAGCGCGTCGGCATCACCGCCCGCCACGGCACCTTCTTCGAGATGCTGGGCAACTTCTCTTTCCAGGATTACTTCAAGGAAGAGGTCATCCCCTGGGCATGGGAGTTCCTGACCAGCGACGAGTGGATGGCCATCCCCAAGGATAAGCTCCACATCTCTGTCTACGAAGAGGACGATGAGGCTTACGACATCTGGACCAAGAAGGTGGGCATTGCCCCCGACCACATGGTCCGTCTGGGCAAGGAAGATAACTTCTGGGAGCATGGCTCCGGCCCGTGCGGCCCCTGCTCGGAGATCTACTTCGACCGCGGCCCGGAGTACGGCTGCGGCAAGCCGACCTGCGGCGTGGGCTGCGACTGCGACCGCTATATGGAGATCTGGAACCTGGTGTTCAGCCAGTTCGATGCCGACGGCAAGGGCCACTACGAGCGCCTGGCACGGCCCAACATTGATACCGGCATGGGCCTGGAGCGTCTGGCCTGCGTGATGCAGGGCGTCGGCAACCTGTTCGAGGTCGATACCGTCCAGAGTGTGCTGCACCATGTGGAGCACATCGCGGGCAAGACCTACGGTGCCAATGCAAAGGATGACATCTCCATCCGCGTCATCACCGACCACATCCGCAGCTGCACCTTCATGGTGTCCGACGGCATCCTGCCCTCCAACGAGGGCCGCGGCTATGTGCTGCGCCGTCTGCTGCGCCGTGCCGCCCGCCATGGCCGGATGCTGGGCATCAGCCGCCCCTTCCTGGTGGAGCTGGCCGAGACCGTCATCCAGTCCAGCGAGTCTGCTTACCCCGAACTGCGTGAGCACGACGCCTATATCAAGAAGGTCATCGGCACCGAGGAGGCAAACTTTGCCCGCACCATCGACGCCGGCATGACCATCCTGAACAACATGATCGACGGCCTGGAAAAGGCCCACGAGCATCTGCTGAAGGGTCTGGACGTCTTCAAGCTGAACGATACCTTCGGCTTCCCCCTCGACCTGACCAAGGAGATCGCAGCGGAGCAGGGCATCGACATCGACGAGGAAGGCTTCCACACGGAGATGAAGAAGCAGAAGGAGCGCGCCCGCGCCGAGCGTCTGAAGAAGAACATCTCCGGCTGGAGCGAGGACCTGTTCGGCAGCCTGAACACGGAGCCGACCGTCTTCACCGGCTACGAGACCCTGAACGACACCGGCGTCGTGGTCGCCCTGAGCGACGAGGAGACCCTGACCGATGCCATCGCTACCGATGAGCAGGCCAAGGAAGACGTTCTGGTCGTGCTGGACAAGACCCCGTTCTACGCCGAGATGGGCGGCCAGGTGGCCGACCAGGGTGTGCTGACCAGTGCAGACTGCTCCCTGCGTGTGCTGGACGTCAAGAAGACCCCCAAGGGCTACTACGTCCACACCTGTGTACTGGAGAGCGGCATCGTCAAGGTCGGCGACCATCTGACCGCCAAGGTCGACAAGGAATACCGCATGGCTGTCTGCCGCAACCACACGGCTACCCACCTGCTGCAGGCTGCTCTGCGCGAAGTGCTGGGCGACCATGTGCACCAGGCTGGTTCTTATCAGGACGGCGAGATTACCCACTTCGACTTCACCCACTTCAGCGCAGTCACCGCAGAGGAGCTGGCCCGCGTGGAGAAGATCGTCAACGACCGCATCTTTGATGCCATGGATGTCACCGTGAAGGAGATGCCCATCGACGAGGCAAAGAAGCTGGGCGCAATGGCTCTGTTCGGCGAGAAGTACGGCAAGGTCGTGCGCGTCGTCGATATCGAGGGCTGGTCCACCGAGTTCTGCGGCGGCACCCATGTCCGGAACACTGCCCAGATCGGATGCTTCAAGATCGTCAGCGAGTCCTCTGTGGCGGCCGGTATCCGCCGCATCGAGGCCGTGACCGGCAAGAACCTGCTGCTGCGCGCCAACAAGCAGGAAACGATGCTGCACACCGTGGCGGCTGCCCTCAAGGCCAACAATGTGGCCGGTCTGCCTGCCCGCGCCGAGGCTGTCATGGCCGAGAACAAGGCCATGAGCAAGGAGCTGGACGATATGAAGGCGAAGATCGCTGCCTCCAAGGTCACCAGCCTGTTCGACGACGCAGAGGAAGTGGGCGGCGTGAAGATCGCTTCCGCTTACTTCACCGGCACCTCCGGCGACACCCTGCGCGGCATGTGCGATACTGTCCGCGACAAGGCCGTCAACCCTGTGGTGGCCGTTCTGGTCGGCAAGGCCGAGGATAAGATCACCATGGCCGTCACCGTCAACAAGATGGCACAGGAAAAGGGCCTGAAGGCGGGCGTTCTGGTCAAGGAGATCAGCGCCATCGCCGGCGGCAAGGGCGGCGGCAAGCCCGACTTTGCAATGGCCGGTCTGAAGGACGAGACCAGGATCGACGAAGCTCTGGCAGCCGTCAAGGGCATCGTCGAGAAGCAGCTGGGCTGAACATGAAAAATAACCTCTTCGTCAGCGCCCCTGAAAAGGGGGGCTGTGCAGAGGAATAAAAAAGATCCGAAAGGAGCAATTCCCATGGAAGATTGTCTGTTTTGCATGATCGCTGAGGGCAAGATCCCCTCGAAAAAGCTGTACGAGGACGATCAGGTCGTTGCTTTTTACGACATCAACCCGCAGGCGAAGGTGCATTTCCTGGTCGTGCCCAAAAAGCACATCGTTTCCGCCGCTGCGCTGACCGAAGAAGATGGTGCCCTGCTGGGCCACATCTTTGCCGTCATCGCAAAGCTCGCCAGGGAGCAGGGCCTCGACAACGGCTACCGCGTCATCTCCAATGTCGGCGAGGACGCCGGTCAGACCGTGAAGCACCTGCACTTCCATGTGCTGGGCGGCGAAAAACTGCCCGTCTGAGCCAAAACCAAACGGAACTACAAAGAGAAGGGGAATTGTTATGGCTGAAACCTATACGCTGAACGTCGCGGGCCTGACCCGTGAACTGACCATCTGCAAAGTCAATGACCACATGGACATCGCTGCCTTCATCATGCTGGGCGATACCGAACTGACCGTGGCCGCTGCCGCCGAGCTGCTGAAGAAATGCCCGGAGTTTGACATCCTGCTCACCGCCGAGGCCAAGGGCATCCCGCTGGCCCACGAGATGAGCCGCCAGAGCGGCAAGCCCTACGTCTGCGCACGCAAGGGCATCAAGCTCTATATGAAGGAGCCGGTCGTCGTCGAGGACCAGTCCATCACCACTGCGGGCAAGCAGAAGCTCGTCATCGACCGCAAAGAGCTGGATAAGATGAACGGCAAGCGGGTGCTGGTCGTGGACGATGTCATCTCCACCGGCGGTTCGCTGAAGGCGCTGGATGCGCTGGCCGAGCAGACCAAATGCACCATCGTGGGTCAGGCTGCTGTTCTGGCCGAGGGTGATGCAGCGGAGCGCAAGGATATCATCTTCCTGGAGCCGCTGCCCCTCTTCCTGCACTAAATCATGAGACGCCCGCTCTGCCTCTTTTGCGCCGGTGCGCTGGGGGTGGAGTTGGTGTGCGCCTTTTTGCCGCAAGCATGGCTTTTGCCGCTGCTTGCGGCAATTTTTGTTTGCGGGCTCCTTGCCGCTGTGCTGGGCCGAAAGCCCCTGAAACTGGGCGGCATTCTGCTGCTGGCAGGGGCCGTGCTGGGCCTTGGGGCGGTGCTGCACACCCACGCCCGGCTGAACGCTCTGCAGGCCGCCTATGACGGGACCTCTGTCACGCTGACCGCCGAGGTGGAGCAGGTCCGCACCTCCTTTTATCCGGGCGTCGTGGATGCCGTTCTCCGTGTGGAAACAGTGGACGGCGAAGCAGCGGACTTCCGGGTGGAATGCGCCGCCCTGCCGAGATGCAGCGCCGGGGAGCGGGTGCGCGGGACCTTTGCGCTGGAAGCACTGCCGGAAGGAGAACAATGTTCCGCCTATGCCGACGGCATTGCGCTGAATGCGGAGCTTGCCGGGGGCACCAAGCTGGAACATCTGGGAGAAAGCCGCTCGTTCCGCGCCCGGACGGCCCGCCTGCAAAGCCGATTGAGCGCTGCGCTGCGGCGCGGCATGGCGGAGGGCCCGGCGGGTGTTCTGGCCGCAATGGTCACGGGCGACCGCACCCATCTCTCCACCCGCCTCCGGAATGCGTACCGCGGGGCTGGGCTTTCCCATGTGCTGGTCGTCAGCGGAATGCACGTCTCCATCCTCTGCGGAAGTGTGCTGGCCCGGTTCCAACCAAAACGCAGAAAACTGCGCAGCTATGCCAGCTGCCGCCGGAATGCTCTGCTTCGGGCCGGGATGGCGGTGCTGCTGGTGGGAGTGACCGGCTTCACGCCGTCCGTCCTCCGGGCCGGGGCGGCCGTGTGGATCAGCGCGCTGGGCGTCTGGGTCTACGGCCCGGCGGATGCGCTGACCTCCCTTGGCGTAGCAGGTGTGCTGATGACCGCAGGCAACAGCTACGCGGTCTGCGACATCGGGTTTGAGCTTTCCTATGCGGCGGTGCTGGGAACGCTGGCGGGTGTCGCACTGGCCCGCCGCAGTGCAGAGCGGCGGGAAGAAAAACGCCGCCGCAACAAAAAAACCGCCGGCAAATGCGGCGGAGTCCTTGCAAACTGTCTGCGGCAGCAGGGGGCAGCGGTGTGGGAGACGCTCTGCGTCTCCGGCTGTGCCTGTATGGCGACCTTTCCGGTGCTGGTGCTGCGGGGCCTGAGCACCAGCCTGTATGCGCTGGTCTCCAGCGTGGCCGTGCTCTGGCTGGTCGAACCGATCCTCTTGCTGGGGCTGGCGGCAGCACTCACCGGGCTGGCCCCGGCGCTGGAGCCGCTGCACCGGGCCACGGCGTTCGGGGCAGAAGTTCTGGTGGACCTGCTCGACCACTGGGCCCTGTGGGTGTCCGGCTGGCCGGGTGCGCAGATCTATTTTGATACGGCCTACGCGGCGCTCGTCTGCCTGCTGCTGGCTGCGCTGCTGGGGCTGGCCTGGCATTGGAACATCCGGCTGCGGGCGGCGGTGCCTGCTGTGCTGCTCACAGCGGCGCTTGCCATCGGGGCCGGAAACGCCTTCAGCCGGGACGTGGTCCGCGTGGAACTGGTGGGCAGTAAAATGGCTCCGGCGGTCATCCTCTCGCAGAACGACCGGGCCGTCGTGCTCTACCGGGGCGGGCAGACCACCCGGAAAGCCGTGGAGACGGCGCTGGAACGCCGCAGCATCCGGACGGTGGAAGCGCTCATCGACCTGCGGATGGACCCGCAGGAACCCTGCACTCTCCGTGCAGAGCAGATCGTCCGGGCAGCCCGGCTGGCCGCGAATACGACCCAAACGCTCCGGACCGACACGGCGTCGCTGGAAGTCCTGCGCACACAGACCGGCTGTGCAGTGCGGTTCACCATCGAGGGGCAGTCGTTTGTGACCCTGAGCGGCACGGTGCGGTTTGCCCAGCCGCTGGAGGTGGACTGGCTGCTGGCGTCGATGGCCAGACCGGATGGCGTGCGCTATCAGAGCCTTCTCACCCGCAGCACAGACTATCGCTGGATGGACGAGGACGGCGGCGGGCAGGAGAAAACACTGCTGTCCTTCCGGCCTGCAGCGGCCTGGAAGAGCAGCCGCTCGCCCAGCGCAGGCAGGGCGAAACAGGCGGCGGGGTCCAGCTGACGCAGGGCCGCAGCGAACCGCAGCGGGTCCACGGTGTTGCCCTGCACCATGTCGTAATGGGTGGGGATGGTGCAGGCCGCGCCCAGCCGGACGGCCAGCTGAGCGGCCTCCTCGGCTTCCAAATTGCCGATGCAGTTGCGCTGGGTGCGGAAGAAGTCCTGCCCGTTGATGGGGGCCAGCAGCAGGTCGGGGCGGGGGAGCGCCTGCAGCGTTTCATACAGATGGGGCGTCAGGTAGGTGTCGCCCAGGTGCACGACCGTAAAGCCGCCGAAGGTAAGCTGATACCCCAGCGCCATGCCGGGGGCGCCCGCATCCAGAATGTGCTCCGGGTGGGCGGCGGAAAAGGCCCGGACGGTGACCCCGCCCAGCGGCAGGATGGAACCTTCCTGCACCGTTGTGATGCGGTCTGCCGGGATGCCGTATTCGGCGGCGAGGGCAGAGCACCCGGCGGGCAGAACGAACCGGGCGGCGGGATGCCGGGTCAGCCCGCGCAGGGTATCTTTTGCCATGTGGTCGGCGTGGCCGTGGGTGCAGAGCACGAGGTCTGCCCGCAGTGCCTCCGGTGCAAAGGGGGCCGGGTAGCAGCGGCGGGAGCCGCTGGGGCCGGTCAGGTCGCTGAGCACCGGGTCAATGCAGACGACGGTGTCCTCGTACTTGAAAATGAACCCGCACTGGCCGATAGACCAGACGGCCAGCTGGCTGGCGGGGAGCCGGGTGGTGGAAATTTCGTTGAGCAGGGCCTGCCCGCTGCGGTGCCAATGTTCCATGGTGCTTCTCCTTTTTTGAAATCGACAGCTTGAGATTTTATTATAGAGGAGCGGACGGCACTTTGCAAGGAAAACAGAGCAGGCCCCGCCCCAAAAAGAACATCCGGCGGGGGCAGCATCTTGCAAAGAGGCGCGGCTTCGTGCTAGAATGAAAGCGCAATACAAAACGAGGGGGAACGAAGAATGAAGATGCAAACTGTGGCGGTGCTGGGAGCCGGTGCCGTGGGTTCGTATGTGATCTGGGGTCTGGCGGACAAGCCGGGCATCCGGCTGGGGGTGCTGGCCGAGGGCGAACGCGCCGCGCGGCTGAGGGCAAACGGCATTGGCATCAACGGCAGGACCTACCGCCCGGAGGTCTGGGCACCGGAGGAGGCCCACGGGGTGGACTTTCTCGTGGTCTGCCTGAAATACGGTGCGCTGCCCGGCGCAATGGACAGCATCCGAAAGGCCGTGGGAGCGCACACGGTGGTCATGAGCCTGATGAACGGCGTGGACAGCGAGGAGCGCATCGCTGCTGAGGTGGGGGATGCGCATGTCATCCGCTCGCTCATCAAGGTGGCGTCTCATAAGGAGGCCGACGGCTTCCACTTTGACCCGGACGCCACGCTGGGCATCATCTTCGGCGAACAGGAGGCGCCGTTCCAGAGCGAACGGGTGCAGGCCATCGTGGAACTGTTCGAGGGGAGCGGCATCCACTACCGGGTCACGGAGCACATCCGGGAAGAGATGTGGGCTAAGTTCCGTCTGAACGTCTGCAACAACCTGCCACAGGCCATCCTGGGCGCGGGCGTGGGCTGCTACCGGGACAGCGTACACATGCAGGCCATCAGCGACGGTCTGCGCCGGGAGCTGGAAGCCATTGCAGCGGCCAAAGGCATCGACCTGCGCATCGCCGATGCCGCTGCCGGGCGGGGCAGTGCCGTGCCGCCCACGGCCCGTTACTCCACATTGCAGGATCTGGACGCCGGACGCCACACCGAGATCGACATGTTCTCCGGTGCCCTGATGCGGATGGGCGCAGAGCTGGGCATCCAGACGCCTTACAACGAATACACCTACCACATGATCAAGGCGCTGGAAGAAAAGAACGACGGCCGGTTCGACTATACCGGCAACGAGGCGGTCACCTGGGCAAAATAACGCAGACCGAAGCCCCCATCCCTGCACCGCAGGGATGGGGGCTTCGTGCCGTTTAATCGAGGAAGAGTTTGTGCATGTGGTTCATGGGGCCAGAACCGCGGCCGAGGTCCAGCATGGCGGACAGACAGCCGGAAATGTATTCCTTGGCCCGCTCGACCGAGGTGTCGAGGTCATAGCCTTTGGCCAGATTGGAGGCGATGGCGCTGGACAGGGTGCAGCCGGTGCCGTGGGTGTTGGGGTTGTGGATGCGCTCCCCACGGAACCACTTCCCGCTGCCGTTCCGCCAGAGCAGGTCGTCGGCATCGTTGACCTTGTGCCCGCCCTTGCAGAGGACGGAACAGCCGTACTGCTCGCTGATCTTCCGGGCGGCGGCTTCCATCCCGGCGGCGTCGGTGATGACTAGGCCGGAAAGGATCTCGGCCTCCGGGATGTTGGGCGTGACGACCTCTGCCAGCGGGAGCAGCTGCTCCGTGAGGGCCTGCATGGCGTCGTCCCGCAGCAGCCGGGAGCCGGAGGTGGCCACCATCACCGGGTCCACCACGATGTGCTTTGCCTCATAGAAGCGCAGCCGCTCGGCGATGGTGCGGATGAGCGGTGCCGAGGAGACCATGCCGATCTTCACGGCGTCGGGGTAGATGTCGGTGAACACGGCGTCCAGCTGAGCGGCCAGAAACTCCGGCGTCGTCTCAAAGATGCCGGTCACACCGGTAGTGTTCTGTGCGGTCAGGGCCGTGATGGCACTCATGGCAAAGACGCCGTTGGCCGCCATGGTCTTGATGTCGGCCTGAATGCCGGCACCGCCACTGGAATCACTGCCCGCAATGGTCAATGCGGTTTTCATAAAATAAGACCTCTTTTCTGTAACATCGGGTGTCTGCGTTCAGTATACCATGCCGCGCGGAGAAAGAGAAGAGCTGCGCCGCTTTCTGCACGGAGATCCCATCTCTGCGGGCGGGGCGATTCTTGACAGGCGGGCGGCAGGGCGATATAGTAAGGAGGCATGGAACAAACAAACGATTTGTTTTTGGGAGGGAACTGAAATGAAAAAAATTTCGACCCTGTTCTGGACATTCCTGAAGATCGGCGCGTTTACCTTTGGCGGCGGCTATGCCATGGTCGCCCTGCTGGAGCATGAATTCGTCGAGGAAAAGCAGTGGGTGTCCAGAGAGGAATTTCTGGATATGGTCGCCATCGCCGAGTCAACGCCCGGCCCCGTGGCGGTGAACAGCGCCACCTACATCGGCTATAAGATCGACGGCACCGCCGGAGCGGCAGCTTCCACGGTGGCCGTCTGCATCCCGTCCTTTGTGGTCATCTACTGCATCTCGCTGTTTTTTGACCGCTTTCTGAGCCTGACGGTGGTGGCCCATGCGTTCCGGGGCATCCAGGTCTGCGTCATCTACCTCATCCTCTCAGCGGGGCTGAAGATGCTACGCCAGCTGGAACGGAATGCGTTCAACGTCTGCATCCTGGCGGCGGTCATCGCGGCCATGGTGGGCTGTTCGGTGGCGGCGGTGTCGTTTTCGTCCATCTACTACATCCTGCTCAGCGGGGCGGCGGGGGTGCTGCTCTATCTTGTGAAGAAAGCGGGTGCGGGAAAATGATCTATGTGCAGCTGTTCCTGAACTTTCTCATGATCGGGGCGCTCTCCTTTGGCGGCGGCTACGGGATGATCTCGCTGGTGCGGGAGACGGTGCTTTCGCATGGCTGGCTGACCGAGAGCGATTTTTTGAGCTTCATCGCAGTGTCGGAGTCCACCCCCGGCCCGCTGGCCGTCAACATGGCGACCTTCATCGGCTCCTCGCAAGGAGGGCTGCTGGGTGCGTTTTTCGCCACGCTGGGCGTGGTGCTGCCTTCGTTCGTCATCATTCTGCTCATCGCAGCGGTGCTGCAAAACCTGATGAAGTATGCAGGGGTGGAAGCGTTCCTCTCCGGGGTGCGGCCCTGCGTTGTGGCGATGATCCTGGCCACGGCCCTGACCATGGCGCTCTCCACGCTGGCGGGCTTCACGACCGTGGGCGGCGGGGTCTCCGTTTCGGCCCGGTCGGCGGCGGTGTTTGCCCTTTTGTGGACGGTGCACTTCGCCTACAAAAAGGTAATAAAAAAAGCCCCCTCGCCGATCGGAATGATCGTTCTGGCGGCAGGGCTGGGCATCCTGTTCTGGGGCGTCTGACCCATTCGGGAGAAGTGTCAATAAAAAAACAGAATGCCGCCCCACAGGTGAGAGCCTGCAGGGCGGCATTCCGCTATTTGCAACGGGACAAGATCAGAACTTAGGCGGCAGTGGAAGAAGCAGCCACAGAGGAAGCAGCCTCGCTGGAAGCTGCCTCAGAGGATGCTGCCTCAGAAGATGCAGCTTCAGAGGATGCGGCTTCGCTGGAAGCTGCCTCAGAGGAAGCAGAGACCGAAGCAACGGAAGAAGCCGCAGACTCTGCGGTAGAAGAAGCGGCAGTGGAAGAAGAGCCGCCGCAGGCAGTCATACCAACAGCCAGAACCAGAGCAGCAACGACAACAGCAACATTCTTGAGTTTCATATTCCAAAATCTCCTTACGATCCAAAAAATTCACAGCCGACCCCTCACAGGCGGGATCGTTCTGCAAAATGATATTCTAGTCCGTTTGTCAAAAAAATCAAGGGCTTTTCGGCAAAGATTGCATTCACAAAGGAAAATCCACACATTTGTTAGAAATATTGCCCAAAAGTCAAGGCTTTTTTAGCAGACTGTCATTTTCACAAAATCTGCAAAACCAGGCAAAAGAAGGACGCACAAAAGCCGCTGCGCCAATGGTGCAGAATCATAGTTTGAATATCCGGTTTATGGGACGGTAAAAGTGTATAATGGGAAACAGAACAGGAAAGGCCTGTTCACCACATTCCTCTTTCCTGCATAGAACGGCGGGAAGGGGGAATGCGATTTGAACGGGATCTTTTTTCTGTTGGCGGCGGTCCTGCTGCTGCCAGCCTGCTGTACGACGGTGGGGGCGGCCGGTGTCTTTCTGATGCGGCCGACGCAGGAGCCGAAGACGCGGCGGATGCTCTGCGGCATGGCGGCGGGCATCATGCTGGCGGCCAGTGTGTGGAGCCTGCTGCTGCCGGCCATCCAGCGGGCGGAGGAAGGGCCGCTGCCTGCGTGGCTCCCACCCACGGCGGGGCTGGTCATCGGAGCAGTGGGCCTGCTGCGGCTGGAACAGGCGGCGGGGACGCTGCTGACAGGTGCCGGGGCCGGGCACTGCGGCCGAATGGTGCTGGCCGTGACCCTGCACAACCTGCCGGAAGGCATGGTGGTGGGTCTGGCGGCTGCGCTGGCGCTGTCCGGGGAGGCGGACGCCATGAGCGGTGCGCTGGCTCTGGCGCTGGGCATCGGGCTGCAGAACATTCCGGAGGGCGCGGCGGTCAGCCTGCCGCTGCTGCAAAACGGGGAGAGCCGGAAGCGGGCGTTCGGGGCCGGGCTGGCCTCCGGGCTGGTGGAGCCGCTGGGAGCGTTGCTGGCGCTGGCTCTGGCGGGCTGGGTGCAGGCCGCTCTGCCCTGGCTGATGAGCGCTGCCGCCGGGTGCATGGTCTGCGTGACGGCGCAGGAGATGATCCCCGAAGCCGTGGAGGCTGATGAGCCTGCCGGGGTCATCAGCGTGGTGCTGGGCTTTGCGCTGATGATGGCGCTGGATGTGGCCTTGTGAGTGCAATGCACGAAAACTCCATCTGCCTGCAAACAAAAAACTCCCTCGTGAGAGGGAGCGGAGGAGTGCAGCTCAGGAGCCGGATTTTTCGATGTAGACGCTGGTGGAGGGGAAGGCGAAGTCCACGCCGTCGGCCTGCATGATGTCCATGATGTTCAGGTTCAGGTCGTTCTGCTCTTCGAGGAAGACGGCATAGGCGTTCGTCTGAAGATAGGCGGAAACCAGAATGTTGATGCTGGAATCGCCAAAGCTGGTCAGCCGGACGATGTTGCTGCCCTTCTGGGTGTAGGGGCTTTCGTCCAGCATGGTCTTGAGGTCGGCCATCAGCTTTTCCAGCTGGGGGCGGGTGGTGTTGTAGGTGACGCCCAGCGTGAACCGGTAGGGCCGCATGGTGCGCATCGCAGCGTTCTGCACCGTGGAAGAACAGATCTTGCTGTTGGTGACGATGCTGACCGTTTTGTCCATGGCGCGGATGCGGGTGGAGCGGAAGTTGATGTCGATGACTTCGCCCTCGATCTCGCCCACAGTGATCCAGTCGCCCACCGAGAAGGGCTTGTCGAGCAGGATGACCAGACCGCCGAACAGGTTGCTGGCACTCTCCTGTGCGGCCAGCGAAATGGTCAGGCCGACAAGGCCGGCACCGGCGACGATGCTGCCGATGGGGAAGCCGATGACCTGCGCGATGGTGGCAACGCCGAGCACGACCACCAGCACCTTGTAGGTCGTGTTCAGCAGGGCGAGCAGGGTCTTGTTGGAGCGGATCTCCAGGCTGCAGGAGGCCAGCAGCAGGTCAGCCACATCCGAGGCCTGATACAGACCCTCGCAGAACAGAAAGCTCATCACGACCTTGTAGGCCACGAGCAGGAATTTGGGCAGGCCGGTGATGGCCCATGGCAGGCTGGTCAGCGCAAGGTAGAGGCCGGTGAAGACGGCCATCCGTTCCAGCGGGCGATCCAGACTGCGCAGCAGGATGGGGGTGGCGGCAAAATGCCAGCTGCGGGCCTGCAGGATGGGGAAGAGCTTCCTGCGCAGCAGCAGGGAGACCAGCGCCCCGGCGGCAAAGAGCAGCAGCGCACAGACGCAGCGCGCCGCCAGGGCAAGCCAGCTTTCCAGATAGAGGGAACCGATCTCGAACGCGAGATCGCGGATGGAAAAGATCATGGCAAAAACTCCTCGGAAATAAAATATTACGCCTCAGTATACCATAAAGCGCGCGGAAAGGGCAACCGAAATTGGGGGTTGACAAGTGCCGCCCGGCGCGTTATACTCTGCCCAGAAAGTTCGTTTCAGGGCGGGGTGCGATTCCCCACTGGCGGTACAGCCCGCGACCACTCCCAAAGAGTGCTGACCCGGTGAGACTCCGGGGCCAACGGTATAGTCCGGATGCAAGAAACGGCAGACAAATCGAATTGTTTGCGCGCCCTGTTGCAGTGTTTGCTGTGGCAGGGCGCGTTTTTGGTTGTCTTCCCGGTTCCGGTACGGCGCGAAAAGGGCTTTCCAGTTCAATTGAGCGGGGCCATGCGCCCCCACGGGAGGAAATTACCATGAAAAAAAATACGACCCACAACTTGACCGTAGCCGCCATGCTCAGCGCGGTGGCCTTCATCCTGATGTTCATCGAGTTCCCCATCCCGATGCTCATCCCGTCCTTCGTCAAGATGGACTTCTCCGATCTGCCCGCCCTGCTGGGTGCGTTTGCGCTGGGCCCGGTGTACGGCGCTGTCATCAGCTTCATGAAGAACCTGCTCCACATCGTCATCAAGGGCACCAGCACCGCGTGTGTCGGCGAGCTGTGCAACTTCATGCTGGGCGCGGTCTTCTCGGTCACGGCGGGCTGCATTTACAAGCACCGCAAGAGCCGCAAAACGGCCATCCTCGGTGCGCTGATCGGTGCAGCGGCCATGGCGGTGTTCAGTGTGCCGTCCAACTACTTCATCACTTATCCGGCCTATGTGCAGTTCTACCACATGCCGCTGGAAGCCATCCTCGGCATGTACCAGGCCATCCTGCCCTCGGCAGACAGCCTCATCAAGTGCCTCGTCATCTTCAACATGCCCTTCACGCTGGTCAAGGGCCTGCTGGATGCAGTGCTCTGCATGGTGATCTATAAGCCGCTGTCGCCCATCCTGCACGGCAGAAAGTAAAAAAGGAAAAGACCCTCTCCGTCATTGCTTCGCAATGCCGGAGAGGGTCTTTTTTAAGCTAAGGCTCCTTTTTCCAGCCACTTGCCGCGGGCAAGGCGGAAGAGGAAGAGCAGGCCGCGGATGCAGAGCTCACAGCACATGGAACCCCACACGCCCGCCAGCCCGAACCGGGGCGCAAAGAAGGATGCCAGCGTCAGCCGGATGCCCCACATGCTGACGAGGTTCAGCACAAAGCAGGCAGTGCTGTCGCCCGCGCCCTGCATGGCACCGCTGGCCACAATGCTGGCCCCGAACATCGGTTCGGCAAAGGCTTCGATGCGCAGCACCCGCGCACCCAGCGCGATGACGGCGGCGTCGGCGGTGAAGATGCCCATCAGCGCCGGGGCAAACACCCACAGCCCCATGCCGGACAGCGCCATGATGCCGATGCCGATGCCGGTGCAGAGCCAGGCGAACCGCTTGGCCATGTCCTTCCGGTTGGCACCCACAGCCTGCCCGATGAGGGCGATGGCGGCGTCCTGGATGCCGTAACCGGCCATGTAGCACAGTCCCTCGGCACTGACGCCGAGGCTGTTGGCGGCGATGGCCACCGTGCCCAGCCCCGACACGATGCGCACCAGCACCACCTGCGCCGAGGAGAGGGCTGCGCGCTCTGCGGCCAGCGGGGCACCCACCCGCCAGAGGTTGAGCAGACAGGCGCGGGTGATCTTCCAGGAGCCGGGCTTCCGGATGCAGAGGGGGCCGTCCCGCAGCAGCAGGATGGTCAGCGCCAGCAGCCCGCCGATCACGTTGGAAAGAGCGGTGCCCAGCGCCGCACCCGGAACGCCCAGCCCGGCACCCCAGACGGTGACGCGGGTGCCGAAGAGGGGCAGCGTCCGGGTGGGGTTGATGAGGAAAAAGTTGAACACGACGTCCAGCCCGCAGACGAGAACGCTGATGAGGCCGGGCGTCAGGGCGTCGCCGGTAGCGCGGAGCATGGCGGCGTACATGCCCATGGCCATGGTGAAGGGGAGGGCGGCCGACCAGATGGCAAAGTAGGCGGAAGCGTTGGCCTGCAGCGAGAGGTCAGCGCCCAGCCAGCCGGGCAGAAAGCGGCTGATGCCGATGCCGAACCCTGCCGCCGCCAGACCCAGGATGAGGTTGAAGAGCATGGCCTGCCGCAGCACACCGCGTGCGTCGGCCTGGCGGTCGGCGCCGAGATACTGCGCGATCTGGATGGAAAAGGCAGTGTACAGCCCCACCAGGATGCCGTGGAGCAGCCAGGTGCTGGAACTGACGATGCCGATGGCGGCCGTGGCTTCGGCCCCGATGTGGCCCACCATGGCGGCGTCGATGTATTCCATGGCGGTGACGACCATCTGCTGCAAAATGGAAGGGACGCTCAGCGCCAGCACGACCTGCGCTGTTTCCCGCAAGGGGATGTCCTCCCCCCGGCGCATCCGGGAGGAGAGCTGTTCGAGTGAAAGTGTCATGGCTTCTCCTGTTCGCATAAAAAATGCCCCGCACAGGGGGACAGAGTATACCTATTATATAAGGAAGCATGAAAAATGTCAAACCGGCGTGTTTTGTGCGCAGGAGATTGATTTTTTCAGCCGGGCGTGATACACTTTCCTTACCTATGAGTGAAACAACAGGAGCGGCGCTGTGTGCGGCTCCGGGAAAGAGGAAAATCGTATGCTCCAACTGTTATCGGGCAGTCAGCGCACCGTGGACGCGCTGGGATTTTTGCTGGCTTTTGCGCTGACGGCGCTGATGGATTCGGTCTTCCGGGAGAAGCTCCCCCACGACCATGGCCGCGCATTTGCGGTGAACGGCGAGCTTTCCAAAGGCAAGGCCCGCGGCTCCGGCCTCATCTTCGTGCTCTGCATCGCGCTGGTCACGCTGGCGGTGGTTCCGCTGCGCACCGAGTATATCATCTATACCGTGCTGCTCATTGCCTCCATGCTCTCCGGCTATTTTGACGATGCCTCCGAGGTGGCCTGGAACGAATACAAAAAAGGCCTCATCGACCTCGTCATCGCCATTGTGGCGGGTGTGACCTACCTGAACTTCAACAGCACCACCGTGAACTTTTTGCAGTGGAGCTTTGCCATCCCGTATCCGCTCTACCTCGTGCTCATCGTCGTCCTCATCTGGGCCAGCATCAACGTCGTCAACTGCACCGACGGTGTGGACGGCCTGTCGGCCAGCCTGGCGGTGGTCAGCATCGGCACCTTCCTGCTGGCTTACGGCGAGGAACTGGGGGACTACAGCACCGCTGCCATCGTCTTCATCGGCGCACTGCTGGCCTACCTGTGGATGAATGCCAAGCCCTCCACCCTGCTGATGGGGGACGCGGGCAGCCGCGCCATGGGCTTCTTTCTCGCGGTGCTGGCGCTCAAGAGCGGCCACCCGTTCTCCTTCCTGCTGGCAGCGCTGGTCTTCATCGTGGACGGCAGCCTGGGCATCCTGAAGATCAGCTTCAAGCGGTTTTTACACATCAGCATCCTCAAACACACCCTGACCCCGCTGCATGACCATGTGCGCAAGCGGATGGGCTGGAGTGATGAGCAGGTGGTGGCCCGCTGGCTCATCCTGCAGGCGGTGGCTTCGGCCTGGCTTCTTCTGCTGACCCGGTAATCGACAAAAATAAAGGTCTGACTTTGTGTAACTTTACAAAACACGGAAATCTGCGCGGAAAAAGTTGTTGCAGTTTTCAGATTGAAAGCGAACGGAAAAAACGCTATACTTTAAGCATCGAAAGCAAAGGCGCTTGGTGAACACTCACCGAGCGCCTTTTTTCGTACCCTGCAAAGGCAAGGAGGCTTTTGAGGGAGATGAAGTAGGGAAAGGCGGAATCTTCTGTGATCAAACTGGAACATGTGGATAAACAGTCATCTCCCAGTTTCCTCCTGTTTGCAATTCTGAAAAACAGAACACGCCCGGTCAGGCTGAGACAACCGCCGGGCGTGTTCTGTTTCTTTTTATAGCAATCCCATTTGAAAAGCACATTGGATCGCGTTCGGAAGAGCATCCAGCGTTCGTGCCTTGAATTTACGCAGGAAAAGCACCTCTCCACTGCATGAAATCATTGAGATACCGCTGCTTTATCCTCTGGCCACGATCTTCTGAGCGCCGCATAGGAAATAAGAAAGTTTGCAAGCCAACCTGCCGGGACTGCAAGCCAAACAAAAGCAATGCCAAAACGCGGTGCACAAATCAAAGCAACAGACAAGCGGATTGCAAGGTTTACCATATTTGCAATAAGAAACGGCCGCATGATCCCAAGTCCGCGAAGAACGCCATCCGTTGCCATCTTGATGCCCATGAAGATGAAAAAGTAACCAAGCCATCTCATATAATCACCGGACACCTGATAGGCCAACGCGGTTCCGTCTTTTCCCAAGAACAACGAGGAAATCTGTGTGTGCAGTGTTTCAATGACCACGAAAGCAAGAACTGCAAAGCATAGATCCAACACCAGTGCAGCATGATAACCTTTTTTGATGCGCTCAATTTTCTTTGCGCCAAGATTCTGGGATACAAACGGCGAAACTGCATTGCCGATGGATACGAAGATCAGCGAAAAAACATTTTCTACCCGCATCGTTGCCGCATACCCGGCAAGTGCCTGTGTGCCGAAGGGATTTACCACTGCCTGCACGATCATCATACCGATAGACACTGTGGACTGCTGCAAAACCGATGGTACCGCAATGCGAAGCATGGAATACAGCTCCTGCCGGTCGAACCTGCGAAAGGAGCTCTTGTATTGCCGCATCCGAGACAGAAAGATCAAAAACGAAAACACGGCAGAAATTCCTTGTGCGATCAAGGTCGCAAGGGCTGCACCAAACACTCCCAGCCCAAGACCAGCCACCATCCAGAGATCCATAAAAATATTCAGGATCGATGAGAATATCAGCAGTCCCAACGGAATTTTGGATTCACCGATGGAAGTGAACATGGTGGAAAGAATGTTGTACATGAATAGAAACGGGAAACCCACAAAGTAGACGCGCAGATACAATGCTGCTTCTTCCAATATATCGGCAGGGGTCTGTAATCCGCTCATCATGAAATGGGAAAAGCAAAAGCCAAAGACACCAAGGACAATGCTTAAGATCAAAAAGCTGATCAGGGACGTTGACACAATGGTTTTCATTCTACCATAATTTCTTGCACCAAAATAGCGGCTTACAAGCACACCTGCGCCCACACCAGCACCAAGCGCCACACAAATAAAAACATTGGTCAGTGCAGCACAAGCACCAACAGCCGCAAGTGCCGAGGAGCCAACAAATTGACCAACTATTATGGAATCGGCCATATTGTATACTTGTTGAAAAAAGCTGCCAAGGATCATCGGCATCGCAAAAACAGTCAGCGCTTTAAGGGGTGGATCTGTGATCAAATATTCATCTTTCGACATGATTACATTCCTTCAAAAAATCGTTTATCGCAAATTTTATCGCAAGTCAAGAAATGAGCGCAACATTCAAACGGCATCTTTGCGATATGCAGTTTGCGGGTGTTGCTTGTGCATTAAAAACGCAAACTGCTATAAGAAGTTGAATTGCTATCGTTTGTTACAGCGTTTTTTCTGCGGCATCCACCACATGGCCGACCAGCACGGAGGTGGTCACGGTGCCCACGCCGCCGGGTACCGGGGTAATGGCCTCGACGAGGGGTTCTGCCTCGTCAAAGCGGACGTCGCCGCAGAGCTTGCCCTCTGCGTTGACATGGATGCCCACATCGACCACGACCTGGCCTTCGCACAGGCAGTCGCTGCCGATAAAGCCCTGCCGCCCCATGGCAACGACCACGATGTCGGCCTCTTTGCAGAGGGCGGGCAGATCCTGGGTGCGGGAATTGCAGAGCGTCACCGTGGCGTTTTCACGGTCCAGCATCATGGCGGCGGGCTTGCCGACCACGAGGCTGCGGCCCACGACCACGGCCCGCCGACCAGAGAGCGGCACCTGATAATACTTCAGGATCTCCAGACAGGCCTGCGCGGTGCAGGGCGGGTAACCGATGGCGGTGTTGGTGAACACACCAGCCAGCGAACCGTCCGTGATGCCGTCGATGTCCTTTTCCGGGGCCAGCGCCGCGCGGACGGCGCGGTCATCGAACTGCCTGGGCAGAGGGCGGAAGAGCAGACAGCCGTGGATGGACGGGTCCGCGTTGATCTTCCGGATGACCTCCAGAAGCGCGTCCTGTGCAGCATCTTCGGGCAGAAGAAACTGCTTTACGACGACGCCCACCTTGCCGCAGCGGGTCAGGACGCCTTTTTCGTAGGATAGATCGTCTGGGCGGGCACCCACGCGCACCACGGCCAGCGTGGGCACGATGCCCTTTTCCTGCATTGCAGCACAGCGGGCGGCGTTTGCTTCGTTCATGGCGGCCACAACGGGCGCGCCCTTCAAAATCGTTGCCATCAGAATTACCCCCTCAATGAATGTGTGAGTTTCTCGTAGATCCGGTCGGCCTGCGGCACAAACTCCGCCAGCATGGCGTCGGCCTGTGCATTCAGGGCGGCGGCGCGGGCGTTGTCGGCCATCAGCCGGGTGTTGATGGAGACATTGAGCCCGGCGGCCTGCAGGGCGGCCTTGCAGAACAGTGCAGCGCACCCGGCATCCGATACGGCCATCACACTGCCCTTTTCGGCGTATTCCGCCGCCAGCGCGATGCCCTCACAGCAGGCGGACATGATCTCCAGCGGCACAGCACAGGCCCCTTCCAGCGCGGCCTCCAGCACAGCGGCTTTGTGGGCCTGCTGCTCCGGGGTCTCTTTGGGCAGCTTGTAGGCTGCGGCCAGCGGTGTAAAGGCGTCGGCGTCGGCCTGTACCAGCCATTCCAGCCGCTTGCGGAGGGCGGCGGCACGGCGGTTCAGGACAAGGATGTCCGCCTCCACGGCGGCATATTTTTTCTTGCCAACGGTCAGGCTGCCGACCATATTGCCAAGGGCGGCACCGGCGGCACCCACCAGAGCTGCGGCCCCGCCGCCGCCCGGTGCCGGGGCGCTGCCGGCAAGGTCTTCTAAAAACGCTTCACAGCTCAAATTCATCAGTTCCACGATAGATCCCCTCCTCTGTTACAAATCCGTCCAGCCGCTGGTCGTGCGCGTCCACAGCGGCCTGCTCCACCCGCTGCGCCTCAAAGGCAGCGCCAAGCAGTACGGCGTTCCGGCAGCGGGGCAGGTAGCGGTCATAGTAGCCTTTTCCCATCCCGACGCGGCGGCAGGCGGCATCAAAGGCCGTGCAGGGCACCAGCACCAGGTCGAGTGCTTCGGGCGGGAGCAGCTGCGCCCGCTCCGGGATGGGGGTCCGAATGCCGTATGCACCCACCTCCCAGCCGTCCGGGCCGGGCACAGCGGCCGTCAGGGTGAAGCCCGCACCGCAGATGGGGTAGGCGACGGTCTTGCCCTGCTGCACGGCCTCCGCCAGCAGAGCGGACAGATCTGCCTCCCCGCCGAAGGCGGCATAGGCAAGGAGCGTCCGGGCATTCTGAAAGCAGTGCAGTGCTGCGATGCGGCGGCACAGCGCGGCGTCTGCGGCAGAACGTGCGGCGGCGGGAAGCGCCCGCCTTGCTGCAATGCCCGCCTTGCGCTGGGCTGCTTTTTGCAGGGAATGATCCATCTGCGGTTTCCTCCTTCGTTTCCGTCGGAGTTTGTGTGGGTCGATTCTGAAAAGCTGCACAAACGCGGGAACGGATTTTTATACAGATATAATAAACGCTGGCCGCAAAAAAAGCAAGGGCTTAGGCGAAAATATGGTTGCGCATCGGGGCTGATTTTGTTATCATAAAGAGGAGGGGAGCAAGGCTCACTTCGGAGCCGCTCTGCCCGGAACGATCTGTCAGAAAGGGGTAGTAAAAATGTACGATGAAATGATGGATACCATCGGTCTGGTGGGCAAGGCTGACCCGGAGCTGGCTGCGGCGATGGGCCGCGAGCTGGCCCGCCAGCGGGAGAACATCGAGCTGATCGCCAGCGAGAACATCGTTTCGCCTGCCGTGATGGCTGCGATGGGCACGGTGCTGACCAACAAGTATGCCGAGGGTCTGCCGGGCAAGCGCTATTACGGCGGCTGTGCCTATGTGGATGAGGTGGAGAACATCGCCATCCAGCGCGCCTGCAAGCTGTTCGGGGCCAAGTATGCCAACGTGCAGCCGCACTCCGGTGCACAGGCCAACCTGGCCGTCTACTTTGCACTGCTGGACGTCGGCGATACCGTCATGGGCATGGACCTGTCGCAGGGCGGCCACCTGACCCACGGTTCGCCGGTGAACATGTCCGGCAAGAACTACCACTTTGTTTCCTACGGCGTCAACGAGGACGGCGTCATCGACTATGCGGCGCTGGAAAAGCAGGTCAGAACGGTGCGCCCGAAGCTCATCGTGGCGGGCGCGTCGGCTTACCCCCGCGCCATCGACTTTGAAAAGCTGGCCGAGATCGCCCACGGCTATGGCGCTTACCTGATGGTCGATATGGCCCACATCGCCGGTCTGGTGGCGGGCGGCTATCACCAGAGCCCGGTGCCCTATGCAGATGTTGTGACCACCACGACCCACAAGACCCTGCGCGGCCCGCGCGGCGGCCTGATCCTGACCAACAACGCGGTGCTGGCCAAGCGGATCAATTCCGCCGTCTTCCCCGGCACCCAGGGCGGCCCGTTGGAGCATGTCATCGCGGCAAAGGCCGTCTGCTTCGGGGAGGCACTGAAGCCGGAATTCAAGGAATATGCGCGCAAGATCGTGGAGAATGCACAGGCCATGGCGGCTGAGCTGCAGGCCCGCGGCGTGAAGCTGGTGTCCGGCGGCACCGACAACCACCTGATGCTCCTCGACCTGCGGGAGGAGGAGTGCACCGGCAAGGAGCTGGAAGCCCGCCTCGACAGTGTGCACATCACGGCCAACAAGAACACCGTGCCCGGCGAGACCCGCAGCCCCTTCGTGACCTCCGGCGTCCGTCTGGGCACCCCTGCTGTCACGACGCGCGGCATGGGCCCGGCAGAGATGAAGATCATCGCCGACTGCATTGCCGACTGCATCTGGCACTATGACGAGAAGCGGGACGACATCTCCGCCCGCGTTCTGGCGCTCACCAAGGCGTTCCCCCTGTACGAATAAGAATGGTCAAATTTCCGGCACCTGCTGCACATCCTGCGGCGGGTGCTTTTTGCGCTTGACAAAAGGCGCACGGGCATGCCATGCAGATACGCGTGGTTGGATATTGCAAACCAAAAAGAATGCTGTGGCAGGCGGGGGGAAGAATGAACCGTGAGCGGCTTGTATCTTTTGCGGAAATCGGCTATAATGGGGCGGCAAAAGGATGAAAAAAGGAGACAACACCATGTGGATCTATCTGCTGCGCCATGGCAGAACTGAATACAACGCCCAGAAACGGTATCAGGGCCAGCGGGACATCCCGCTTTCGCCCGAAAGCGCGGCCCAGCTGCGGCGGGCGGACTTTTCCCCAGAGGTCGTCTACGTGACGCCGCTGCAGCGCACGTCACAGACGGCAAAGATCCTCTTTCCGGATGCAAAACTGGTGCCGGTGGAGGGGCTGAAGGAGATGAACTTCGGCCGGTTCGAGGGGCGGAAGTTCGTCCGTGTGGAGCAGGACCCGGAGTATCTGGAGTGGGTCCGGCAGAACGAAGCCAGCGCTCACCCGGACGGGGAGCGGAAGAGCGATTTCTGTGACCGCGTCTGCGCGGCGTTTGCCGCTCTGGTGGACAAGGCACTTGCCGACGGCGAGGAGCGGCTGGTCATCGTGGCGCACGGCGGCACCCAGATGGCCGCAATGGAGCGGTTCGCGGTGCCGCACAAGACCTTCCACGCATGGTGCGGCCCCAACGCAGGCGGCTATGTGCTGGACGCCTGCGACTGGAAGGCGGAACACATCCTGCACGTGGTGAAAACCGTCCAGTACACGGAGGAAAACGCATGATGGAGCGCGGATTGCTGCATCTCTATTGGGGCGATGGAAAGGGCAAGACCACAGCCGCCATGGGCCTTGCGCTGCGCGCATTGGGCAGCGGGAAGCGTGTGGTCATCGTGCAGTTCCTGAAGGGCGGCAAAAGCGGCGAGATCCCGCTGTTGGAGCAGCTGGGGGCCAAAGTTTACCGCGGCAAGGCTGGGCAGAAGTTCGTCTTCCAGATGAACGACGCCGAAAAGGCGGCTACGCGGGCGCTGCAAAATGAGAACCTCCGGGCTGCCATGGCCGAGTCGGCCGATCTGCTTCTTCTGGATGAAGCCGGTTCCGCATGGGAACTGGATATGGTGGACAAAGAGCTGCTTCAGTCGGCCGTTCTGCACCGGCCGGATGGGCAGGAATGCGTTCTGACGGCACACGCTGCGCCGCAGTGGATGCTGGATGCGGCGGATTACAGCACCGAGATGAAGTGCTGCCGCCACCCTTACCAGAAGGGCATCGCCGCCCGGCAGGGGATCGAATATTGAAAAAGTGCCCCGCTCTCTGGAAAACCAGAGGGCGGGGCACTTTTGTCATACGGTGGCCAGCACCGCCAGGATGCTCTGCCAGTGGGGGTTCTGCGCGGCAGGGGCGGCGCGGCGCGGGGCCGGGCGCTGGGCCGGAGAACGGACGGCGTCCGCCGGGCGGGTGAAGGGCGAGCAAAGCTCCACCTGCCACTGCGCGGCCAGCTCCATGGCCTGCGGGCAGTTTTGCAGGGTGCGGCGCTCGCTCCCGGCCAGAAAATCACCCAGCCAGCAGAGCAGCGCGGCGAGAGGCAGGCAGTCAGCAGCCTGTGTGCTCCAATAGCACCAGTGCCCGCCGCGGCCCACAAAGCTGTCCACGGTGATGAGCGCCCCTTCGCGGGCCGACTGCGGCAGGGAAGGGCAGGAGGTGTCCGAAAGACGCCGGAGCTGGTTCACGAGAAATTCCGTGCGGGCCGGGTCAAAGGCATCGTCCCGGATGCAGGCGGAAAAGTCCGCTGCGTCCAGCAGGGCGTCCGCTTTGGTGGGGAAACGGCCGGTCATTTCGCCGGATGCGTTGTGGCACAACTGCCAGCCCTTGCGGAACAACTGGAAGTTGAGGTTGCGGCGGCCCATGGTGGAATAGAAGACCCGTGCGCGGCCGGATGCGTTCCGGCGCAGCTCGATGTAAGCATCCGCGCCGCCAAGGTCCTGCACCTTTACGCTCAAAATCAACGAGAAATCGCGCTTCTGTGCGGACATGACCTGGTGCATCTGCTCAAAGTAACGATTGGCATCCATAGCGGGTCTCCTTCCTCGTACAACCATTGATTCGTTCTTTTCTGGCTGTATTATAGCATAAGTTGTCACGAATTACAACTAAAAGTTTGAAGATTGCAAAAATATTTTTGCACATTGGGGGAAAAGACAAACACTATGGTTGTAACCAAAAGACCGGGGCCGCAAACATGCAGTCCCGGTCTTTTGGTGCGAGGAGTCAATCGCCCAGCTCGCGGATCTCGTTCTGGATGAGCTGCCCGGCCGCGCGGGCCAGCTGGTCCATGCCGCGGATGCGGGCCAGATCTTTGCCATAGATGCGCTCGGCATCAGGGATGGAACGGTCTTCGCCCATGAAGACAGCGGAGACCCGCAGCCCCTTGCGGCGAAGGGTGCGCACCTCGGCAGCGGCATCGTCCACACCGAAAGCTCCGCCGTAGTCGTGCCCCAGCGGGTTCTCCGAAGAGGGCGGCACACGGCGGCTGTCGTTGGGGGAGGCGTCCGTCAGCAGGATGAGCAGATGACGCGGCGCGGGGCCGGGCGCAAAGTCCAACAGATCGCCCGCAGCCCGCAGGGCCAGGCCGTCGCGGTTCCAGCCGGAGGCGAAATACTGGTGGATGTTTTGTAGGTTCTTGTCCGAAAAGCCTTTGAGCACCCGCAGGACCGTATAGCCTCGCAGGCTGGAAAAGCAGCTGACCCGCACAGGGATGCCGCAGGCGGTCAGGCTCTCGGCAAGGATGACGCCCTGCGCCGCGATGACCTCTTGACAGTGCAGGCGGGAGGCCGACGCATCCAGCAGCAGGTCTACGGTGAAGGCGGGCTGGTTCTCCTCCTCAGCGCAGCGGAAGACGCGGGCGTCGTCCAGCACAGGGGCCCGCCAGACCCGCACGGGGTCCAGACTGCCGCTGCGAGCCACCCGCGCATGGGGCTGCTGGTGCACGAGGATGCAGTTGCGGATCTGTTCGGTCAGCCGCAGCACGACGCTGCGGTGCAGCTCCCGGTTCTTGGCGTAGTAGGCGCGGTTCCGGTCGGCCTGCAGCTGCGCCTGTTCGGCCAGATGCTTTGCCTCCGGGGTGGGGGCCTGTTCGGGGCTGGGGACACCGGCGGCGAACCAGAGATGGCACCCCAGATGATCGCCGGTGCAAAGCTCCTGCTCGGCCTTGCGCAGCCGTTCCGGCGGGTAGAGGGAGCGCCCGAAACAGCTCTCGATGTAGGCGCGGTCTTCGGCGGCGTTCTGCCGGAGGGTGATGCGGGCCAGCCGCTTGTCCACCGTCAGCCCGCCGCTGCCTGCGGCATCCACCGCGCTGGAGTGCTCGACCATGACGCGGTCGGTCTTGATCATCTGGGTGGGGAGCGTTTTGGTGGCAAGCGAAGCCAGAAGCCCTTCGAGATGCAGGTGGAGCGCGGCCTTTTTGTGTACGGTGCCGTCAAACAGCTTCGCGCGGGCAAAGAGGGCCAGCAGGGCCGGTTTCAGCGCAGCCGGTTCCGGCGGCGTCTGCGGGGCCAGCGCGGCGGCAAGGTCGGCTTCGTAAGGGGTCATCACCGGCGGGCGGCGGCCCTGCACGGTGCGCCAGCGGTCTGCCTGCATGGTGTAGACGAGCTGGTTTTTGGCCATCCACTCCTGCCGGGAGAGCTTGTACTGGATGCCGAAAAAGTAGTCCGCATGGGCGCGGCGCAGCTCGGCCAGCACCGGGCGGCGGGGCAGCTCCAGCGCATAGGCTGCGCTTTCGAGGTAGAGCCAGGTCAGGTCGTCGAGTTCGGCCTCCCGGATGTCGCCATCCCAAAGCCCGAACAGGCTCCGGATGAGATCGTCGCCGTAATATTTGTGCACCAGGCCCACGATGCAGTTCATGTAAAAATCGATCGTGCCGTCGGTGTTGTGTGCAAGGAACAGCGGCTCAAACCCATAGGCACCGGCTGCCGCCCAGACCTGATTGGCTGCGCGCCGCTGTTCGGCGGTGTAGCTCTGCGCTTCCATCAGCGGAACAGCTTTGCGGCAGTGAGCTGCGCCGGGATGCGGGCGGCGATGACGTCCCGGATCAGCCCCTGCTCGTAGGAATCAAAGGCTTTGTTGGTGATGCCCATATCCAGCGCGGCCCCGGCCGGGACGCCCCGGCGGATCAGCCGCAGCGCATCCAGCATCCCGCGCAGATCGAGCGCCTTGGTGGAGATCTCCGCGCTGTCGCACTTTTTTTGCAGGTCGAGGAAGAGCAGGGCGAACTGGTGGACATAGTTTGCTTGCAGGTCGGGGAACTGGGCACGGAGCAGCTTTTCGAGGTTGTCCTGTGTGATGGTGGGCATCTGGATAACCACAAAGCGGGACGTCAGCGCCTCGTTCAGCTCACGGGTGCCCGCATAACCGTAGTTCATGGTGGCGATGAAGCGGGTCTCCTCGGCCAGCGGGATACGCTCATAGCCGGGCACGTCGATGGCGCGGCGGAAGTCCAGCACGGCGTGGAGGACGGCCAGCGCCTCGTTTTTGGCCATGTTGATCTCGTCCAGCACGCCAAACCCGCCGCACTGGGCGCAGCGGTAGACCGGGCCGGGCCGGAACTTGACCGCGCCGCCCTCAAACGTATCCATGCCGATGAGGGAGGCAGCGTCCATGTTCACATGGAACGAGATGTCCCACGCAGGGCGGCCGAAGGCGGCGGAGAGGTTCTCGGCCAGCACGTTTTTGCCGGTGGCCTTGCCGCCTGCCAGCAGCAGGTTCTCGCCGCAGAGCAGCGCGGCCAGAGCCTGCTCCCAGACGTCCTTACCATAATAGGTAAAAGCCGACACCGGGATGCGGGGGCGCAGCGCCTCGGCCAGCGGGTGGGCTGCGCGGTATTCTTCCACAGCGGCGAGCAGCGCAGGATCGACGCCCTCCTGCCGCAGGGTCTCAAGCAGATCAGACATGAACGACACCTTCTTCGTGGGTTGGCAGTGCCAAACCGATTTTTCAGCCTTATCATAGCACAACCGCCGCCGTTTGTGTAGGGGCAGGCGGCTGGGAGCCGGCAAAAATTCGCAAAGAAATTGCGGGGCCGATGAAATGGTGTTAAAATAGAGAAAAACGGAAGGGGACAACTGCCATGAGACACGAACACCGCCGCTGGAAGGTCTGCTTTGGGAAAAATTTCTGGGGAACACAGGAGGGAAACGACCCCGGCGAGGAACTGCGCGTAGACCGCGAATTTGAATGGCATGGATACAAGTGGCGCATTCCGGCGGTCTACCGGTGCCGACAGGGATTGGTCGTGGACTTTGCGATGGAGGTGCCGCAGGAAGAACTGCGGGCCTATATGGAAAAATGGGGCCTGACCGAAGACGGCGAATGCAGCCGCACCCTGACCAGAGCCGAGGAACAGCAGATGGAACAGGAAAATCCGTTGAATGTGGGGTTCTGCGCGGAGCTGGAACTGAATGGGATGCGGCTGCATTCCAGAGATGGCTGCGGGGTGGGTTATCTTCCGGGAGAGATGGCCGGCGATGATACAGTCGCAGCGTTCCTGCGGCATTATGGGCTGGATGAAACGACGGTCTGGAAGTTCTGGCGGGAAAGCTACCCTTGGGCGACCCGGAGCCGGAAGAGCTGCCCGAAGCGCTTCCGTGTCCTGGAGGTGCGGCTGGAAGCGGAACTGGAACAACACCCGGCGGAACGGTTTCGGACCCCTGCGGTGGGCGGGTCGGTGACGCTGCACGAACCGGGAAACGCACAGACCTATCAGCTGACTGCATTGGATGTCCGGTCGGAAACGCTGGAACTTCCGGACTGTGATGGCTGGGAGTGGCCCAACCGCTTCTGTATGATGACCTACCGCCTGACCCCGGCTGCCGAAAATTTCTTCCTCTCCGACTGCGCTGAGGGGGACCACCCGCGCCGCCGACCCCGGAATCTGCCGCCCGAACGGGCAGCGTTGGAAAAGAAGTATGGACTGGAACCGCAGGGGGAAGGGGATGCGGCCATCGCTGTCATTGGCGGGGCCGACGGCCCGACGGCGGTGTTCTGCACGGTGCGCGGGAGTGCAGATGAGGCAGAAGGTGTGGCTGCGGCGTGTTCCTCCTGCTATTTTGAACCGGTGGAGCCGGAACACATCACCTGGCAGGCGGCATTCTGCCGAAGACCCTGCGCTGGTGCCGTGGTTTCCCTGCTCGCAGCGCCCTGATGCCGCAGCACGGTGCGGGGGCTGCGGTTTCGGAAAACATGAAAATGCGAAAATTGCGCAGTTCCGATTGACAAAATGCTGTGTTTATCGTATAACCTATATAGAGAAAGTCTGCCCGGCACCGGCAAGACTGGAAAGTGAGGCAGCAACGATGAAGCAATTCCTGAAGCGGCTGATGCTCGGTGTGGTGACGCTGGCAATGTTCTGCTGCGTGACGCCGCTGGCATTTGCGGACAACCCCAACTATTACACCATCTATCTGGAGCGGCAGGGCGGCATCGGCACCCCGGAGTACGTCTTCGTCTACCGCATCAAAACTTTGGACGGCACGGAGGTCTACCGGACTTCCAGACTGCCCACCCCCACCATGGAAGGCTACCTCTTCGATGGCTGGTATACGGATCTTGTGGGCGGCGATAAGATCAAGCCGGCGGAGTACGAGTTCCAGGAAGATGGGCAGACCCTGTATGCCCACTGGACGCCTGTGTCGGGCGAGTCCACCGCAAAGCCGGAGCCGGAGGCAACCGAACAGCCTGCCAGCACCTTCCGGCTGGAGGACCACCTGGGCGAGATCCTGATCGTCGGAACGACGGTCCTGGTCGTGACACTGGTTGCGATGCACGGCTGAGTCGGCCTGCATTGCTGAAACACAAAAACGAATCGAATGTTTGAAAGAGAGGAATCCCTGTTATGAACGAAATCAAGATGCCCGCTGCTTTTGCCGCGATCGACGAGAACGAGATGGTCTACCTGAACGGTGGCTCGATCACCGATACCGGGGCCTGGAAGATCTTCCTGAACGTTGGCACCCTGTTCAACTACGTCGCCCGCATCTTCTCTGCCGGCAGCTCCATCGTCAACAACGTCAATGTCATCGTGACCACCATCCAGACCCTGAACAAATTCAAGCTGACCGGCACGAACTAAGAACGCCCCCCAAAAAAGAGCAGGACCTGCAGAGAGCTGTTTCCCTGCACCACAGGCGGACAGGCGCGGTATGCGCTGTGTCCGGACGGACAAATGACCGGCTCCCTTGCAAAATGTACTCGCTTTCCCACCGGAAGGCGAGTATTTTTGTGTTATCCACACCGAGAGGAGGACGACACATGGGGGAAGGCGTTCGGGCAGCATTCGGGCTGGCCGGTGGACTGGCGCTGTTTTTGTTTGGGATGGAGAACATGAGCCGGGCGTTGCAGCAGGCGGCAGGGGAGCGGATGCGGGGATTCCTGCGCCGCGTCACCCGCACACCGCTCACCGGGGCGCTGGCGGGGCTTCTGGTCACAGCGGTGCTGCAAAGCAGCTCGGCCACCACGGTGATGGTCATCGGGTTCGTCAGCGCCGGGCTGATGGAGCTGCCGCAGGCCGTGGCTGTGGTGTTCGGGGCCAATGTGGGCACCACCATGACGGCCCAGCTGGTGGCGTTCCGGCTGGCGGACTGGGTGTTCCCCATCCTGTTTGCGGGGGTGCTGGTCTGGCTGCTGGCCCGGCGGGAGCGGACGCGGCAGCTGGGGCTGGCGGTGTTTTCGTTCGGCCTGCTGTTCGACGGCATCGAAGTTTTGTCCGGCGCGATGGCTCCGCTGGCCGAACACCCGGTCTTCCTCCGCTGGATGACGCAGGTGCGGCATACGCCGCTGCTGGGGCTGCTGCTGGGCACCGGGATGACGCTGGTGGTGCAGAGCAGCTCGGCCACCATCGCGGTGCTGCAGCGGGCCGCGCAGCAGGCCGGGCCGGACGGTATCCACAGTGTGCTGGGGCTGGCCGGTGCCCTGCCCATTTTGCTGGGGGACAACATCGGCACGACCATCACGGCGGTGCTGGCGGCGGTGGGTCAGCCTACGGATGCCCGGCGGACGGCGGCAGCGCACTGCTGCTTCAACCTGTCGGGCAGCGTGGTCTGCCTGCTGGCCCTGCCCTGGATGACAAGACTGGTGGAGGCCGTCTCGCCCAAGGGGCCGGAGCTGGAAGTGCTGGCGCGGCAGATCGCCAATGCCCACACCCTGTTCAACCTGCTGTGCACACTGGTGTGGCTCCCGCTGACGCCGGTGATGGTCCAGCTGGTCTGCAAACTGGTGCCGCAGCCCCAAAGCTCCCGCTGAAACGGCAAAACCGGCGGTTTTTCTGCAAAGAGAGCCGTTTGTCCATTGACAAGGGTTCCCGGCTTGTCGTATACTGACAATGCCTTGAAAAAATGCCGCACACTGCGGTGCAAAAAAAGAGGAGCGAAAGAATATGAAAAATAACAACGGCATCAAAACAGTGGTCGCCGTCGGCATCGGCGCAGCCCTGTTCTTTGTTCTGGGCCGGTTCGTGGCCATTCCCAGCCCGGTGCCCAACACCAACATCAGCCTGCAGTACGCCGTTCTGGCCCTGCTGGCCGCGATGTACGGCCCGGTGGCCGGCGGTCTGATCGGCTTCATCGGCCACACCTTGATCGACCTGTCCTGGGGCGGCAGCCCGTGGTGGAGCTGGGTCATCGCTTCGGCCTTCGTGGGCGTTGTGGTGGGCCTGTTCGCCAAAAAGCTGGACCTGCAGGAGGGCGAGTTCGGCAAAAAGAAGATGGCCGCCTTTACGGTCGCCAACATCGCAGCCCATCTGCTGGCCTGGGTCGTGGTGGCCCCGGTGCTGGATATCCTGATCTACGCCGAGCCGGCCAAGAAGGTCTTTGCACAGGGTGCCTTTGCCGCTGTGTCCAACATCATCACCGCTGTGGTGGTGGGCGGCCTGCTGGTGCTGGCCTACACCAGGACCATCGCCAAGAAGGGCTCTCTCGACCAGGAGTGATCCCGGCCGGAGCGATCCTGGATGGAACCCGCAGCCTTTCCCTCGGCCATCCGCCGGAGGAAAGGCTTTTTGTTTGAACAGCTGAGGTAATTTGCCCATGGCAGAACGTAACGAACCCATCATCTCGTTCCGAGATTTCTCGTTCCAGTACCGCGCCCAGAAGCGTCCCACGCTGACCGGCATCGACCTGGACATCTATCCGGGGGAGCGTGTGCTCATCGCAGGCCCGTCCGGCAGCGGCAAAAGCACGCTGGCGGGCTGCATCAACGGCCTGAACCCCTTTTCGAACCCCGGCGTGTGCACCGGCACCCTGACCGTGGACGGCGTGGATGCGCCGCACAGCAGCATCTTTGAGCTGTCGGCCCATGTGGGCACGGTATTGCAGGACCCGGATGGCCAGTTCATTGGCCTGACCGTGGGCGAGGACATCGCCTTTGCGCTGGAAAACAGCTGTATGCCGCAGGAGGAGATGCACACCATCACCCGCCGCGCTGCGGAGCTGGTGGGCATCGAGAACCACCTCGGCTATGCACCGCATGAGCTTTCCGGCGGGCAGAAGCAGCGGGTCAGTCTGGCGGGCGTTATGGTGGATCAGGTCAGGATCCTGCTCTTCGACGAGCCGCTGGCCAACCTGGACCCGGCCACCGGCAAGCAGACCATGGAGCTCATCGACGAGATCCAGAAAAAGACCGACACCACTGTGCTCATCATCGAGCATCGGCTGGAGGACGTCCTCTGGCGGAGCGTGGACCGCATCGTCCTCGTGAACGAGGGCAGAATTCTGGCCGACCTCCGCCCGGACGAGCTGCTTTCCACCTCCCTGCTGACCGAAAACGGCATCCGGGAGCCGCTCTACCTGACCGCTCTGCGCTATGCGGGCGTGGACATCACCCCGGAAAAGCACCCGTCGCATGTGGATAGCCTCGTCCTGAACGAAGCCGACACCACGGCCCTGCGGAACTGGTTCACCGCCTATCCGCAGCCGGAAGCTGCCCCGGCCCCGGAACCGCTGCTGGAAGTGCGGGACCTGTGCTTTGGTTACCAGAAGGGGCAGGCGACCCTGAAGAATGTCCGGTTCTCCATCGGCAAAGGGGAGATGGTCAGCATCGTGGGCCGGAACGGCGCGGGCAAATCCACGCTGTCCAAGCTCATCTGCGGCTTCGAGACGCCGGATGCGGGCGCGATCTTCCTCAACGGCAGATCGCTGGCCGAGGAGAACATCCGCCGCCGTGCCCAGCACATCGGCTATGTGATGCAGAACCCCAACCAGATGATCTCCAAGACCATGATCTACGACGAAGTGGCACTGGGCCTGCAGCGCTCCGGCCTGACCGAAGCGCAGATCCGGGAAAAGGTGGAGCAGACGCTCAAGATCTGCGGGCTGTATCCTTTCCGGAACTGGCCGGTGTCGGCGCTGAGCTTCGGCCAGAAAAAGCGTGTCACCATCGCAAGCGTACTGGCGCTGGACCCGGAGCTCATCCTGCTGGACGAGCCTACGGCGGGCCAGGATTTCCGCCACTACACCGACATCATGGAGTTCCTGCGGGGGCTGAACGCCCAGGGCGTCACGGTCGTGATGATCACCCACGACATGCACCTGATGCTCGAATACACCCAGCGGGCGCTGGTCTTCTGCGACGGTGTACTCATTGCGGACCGCAGCCCGGCGGGCGTTCTGTGCGACCCCGCCCTCATCCGGCAGGCCGCACTGAAGGAGACAAGCCTCTACACGCTGGCCAACCGCTGCGGCATTGCGCCCGCGCAGGAATTTGTGGAGCGCTTCATCGCGCAGGACCGGGAGGTGCGGGAACATGGCCGCTAAAACTGTTTTGAATTATCTCCCGCGGGAGAGCGTCGTTCACAAGCTCACCGGCACCACCAAGCTGGCGTTCTTTCTGCTGTTCACCTTTGCCAGCATGATCACCTACAACACCTGGGTTCTGCTGGTGCTGCTGGCGGTCAGCCTAGCCGCGTTCAAGCTGAGCCGGATCAGGTTCCGCGAGGTGCGGTTCATGCTGGTGTTCATGCTGGTGTTCCTGCTGCTGAACAACCTGTTCATCTTCCTGTTCGACCCCGACCAGGGCACGACGCTGTACGGCACCCGCACGGTGCTCTGCCACCTGTTCTGGCGGTATGACCTGACGGCCGAGCAGCTGTTCTATCTGTGCAACATCTCGCTCAAGTATTTCGTGGCCCTGCCCGTGGCCATCCTGTTCATCTCGGCCACCGACCCCAGCGAGTTTGCGGCCAGCCTGAACAGCATCGGCATTTCGTACAAGGTGGGCTACTCGGTGGCCATTGCGCTGCGGTACATTCCGGACATCCAGCGCGACTACCACAGCATCAGCCAGGCCCAGCAGGCCCGCGGCGTGGAGCTTGGCAGAAAGGAACCCTTCTTCAAGCGGCTCAAAAACTCCGTCAACATCCTGCTGCCGCTCATCCTGACCAGCCTGAACCGCATCGACACCATCTCCAACGCGATGGAGCTGCGCGGCTTTGGCAAAATGAACAAGCGCACCTGGTATACCCAGCGGCCTTTCGTCCGCTGCGATCTCATCGCGCTGGGTGTCGGGGTGCTCCTGCTGCTCCTCAGCCTCACCGTGACCATCCGGTTCGGGCGGTTCTACAATCCGTTTGTGTAAAAAGCAGGCGGCTGGCTCATTGCCACCCTGGTGGCGAATGCGGTATAATCTTTGCAAGAATCACCGTAGAAAACAACCGTTTCATCCTGGTTATTCCAAGGCAGTGCGGGCAGTGCGCACAAGATAATCCATGGCCTCCACCGGGTATTGCCCCGCGGCAGTCTCCCCGGTGAGCATCACGCTGGAAGCACCGTCTGACACGGCGTTGTAGATGTCGCTGACCTCAGCGCGGGTGGGTACCGCCCGGCTGCACATACTGTCCAGCATCTGGGTCACCACCATAAAGGGCACCCCGGCAGACCGGCAGACCGCCGAAAGCTGTTTCTGGCACCGGGGCAGTTCCCACAGGGGCATGGCGTTGCCGAGGTCCCCGCGGGCAATGACCACTTCATCCACAAGAGGCAGGAACTCCGGCAGGGCCTGCACCCCCGCAAGGTTCTCGATCTTGGCAAAAATGCGGATCTGCCCGGCCCCGGCCTGTTCCAGCGCCTGGCGCAGGGTGCGGATGTCCTCGGCCCCCCGCACGAAGGGCAGCATCACCCCGGTAACGCCGCAGGCTCCCGCCAGCTGCAGGTTTTGCAGGTCTGCCTCCGTCAACGTGGGGGAGGCTACCGCCAGCCCCGGTGCCGCAAGGCTTTTGCGGCTTTGCAGAGTGCCGCCCCGCACCACGGTACACTGCAGGGCCGCGCCGTCGGCTCCGGCAACCTGCACAAGGAGCCTGCCGTCGTCCAGCAGGAGGTTCTGGCCCGGCCGGGCCGCCTGCACCAGCGCCGCCGGGCAGGGAACACCCCCTTGCCCCAGCCGGAGGCTCTGCCCCGGTTCCAGCACAAGGGGCTGGGCCAGTGTGCCGATGCGCAGCTCCGGCCCCTGCAGGTCGATGAGCAGCTGGGGGATGCCCACGGCGTGGATCATGTCCAGCCAGTCTTTGTGGGCCGAAAGGGGCCCGTGGGAAAGGTTCATGCGGATGCCCGTCATGCCAGCTTCCACCATGCGCTGCAAGGTCTCCGGCTGGGCACAGGCGGGGCCGATGGTGCCATAAAATTCCAAAAGATCACCCGATTTCGTTTTTTCTTATTGTAACATGGAACCAGGCCGTTGAAAAGTGGTGTTGTACAATAAAAGTTGACACAGGGAACTCAAAGAGCCAATATCTGTCAACTGATATTGACAAGATCAAAATGAGATAGACTTCCCCGAAAGGGGGCCTATCTCATTTTTTGTTGTAAGCTGAAACTGAGAGGTCGAGACCTTTGCGGCCCTGCGGGCGGGCGACCCCACGGCGCGGGAAACGCTCATCCGGCACAATCTGCGGC